>Ga0209700_100286_pt1 | contig 89752 bp, 35 predicted proteins | sample SiratroredBW_FD_187528 | JGI IMG/M metagenome (GOLD analysis project Ga0209700, IMG submission 187528) | Root nodule microbial communities of legume samples collected from California, USA - Siratro red BW (SPAdes) (version 2) | ecosystem: Host-associated > Plants > Roots > Nodule | place: USA... | reverse complement strand
TATATATATATAATATGGTCACACTAACTTTAGGTGCACCTCCAGGAATATTAAAATATAAACAAAATAAAATATTTAATTGATCTAAAACAATAATAAAAGAATTGTTAAAAATCACTTTGTATACACTTCTAATTGATTATAGAAACATTAACTAAAATTATGTTAAATACACTTCCAATTTAATTATATAAAATTAATTAAAACCACATCAAATACATTTATAACTTGATTATATAAAATTATTTAAAATCACCTTAGATATACTTCTAATTTGGTATAAAAAAGTTAATAACAAGCATTATAAATGTACTTGCTCTCTTCTCTTTAGATTGATCATATTGTGCCTGGGTAGGTGTCCATGGCTACAGATTCAAGGAAAAAATAGCTTTTGCTAAAGCTGAAGTTCTCAGAAAAAAAAAGGTTCTGTGCCTGTAAATGCTAATCTGCTTCCAACTAGTGAGTTTTCTGCTGAAAGAGGAGGTTCAATTGATGGCATATTGCATGAGCTTCTTCAGAAGGGAGATTCTGCACATGAAAATTGACAACTGGATCCTTCTTGATAATTATGTACAAGGTGCTTTCTTCTGCTTCTCAAACCATAGCTTTTCAAATCCATTGAAAACGCTCTAAGAAACACGTCTATGAGACACGTCTATGAGACAGCATAAAAAGTGTGGATCATTACATCTTCCTCAATTGTTCCAGAAATTCTATTTTTCAAGCCAATGCATGAAATGTGGAAAGATTACGTAATGCTGCTTCTTAAGTCCACTGCTTCTTAAGCTTTCATTTTAGTTGTGGAGTGGAAAATAACTTATTTTACAGGAATTCGTGGCGTCATGATTCGTGAAGCTGCACAAGAGTTTGGCATAATTACTGAAGAATTGCTAAAAAAGTTAAGACCAGTCAACTAAAGTATATTATAAGTATTTTTATTATTTTAAATCAAATCAAAATTTCTTTTAAACTTATTAACGTATGTAGGTTAATTAAATTTGAAGTATATGATAATATTAAAATAAAATTTTAGTTCAATACGCAAAATGTTTTTTTTTTCTAGTATTCTATTGTTTAATTTTTGTGATAATATAATTATTGCTTTTTTTTTTTTTTTTTTTTTTCATCTCTTCCATCTAATAACCCGTAGTCCCACGTGGCTTTCCATTTTGTGAGCCTGGAGCAGCATGCAGGTCCAGAATTACCTTAATTCCATACTTTCTGCAATGACATTAGAGAGTGACAAAGTGGCTTTTCCAACTTTACATTGTAACGAAATTGACAGGACACTATCCCTTAAATGGTCTTACTCTGCCCATGTGAAGGCATTGTCTAGTATTTCCAAGGATCCGCCAACAAACGGTTTTGGTGGTGTTGGGTCTTCAGCTATCCATCACCCCACGGGAATTCTCACACCATTTAAGCCATTTTCTGACATGAAATTCAAATCACCTTCAGTGATATACCTATTTCAGTGATCCTGCATCTGCATGCCCTCATAGCTTTATCACTCGTAAATTAAATTAAAATTTGATGTGTTGTCAAGCTGATATTTTTACCTGCATGATTTTGGGAGCTTTATCTGGCCATAACCATAACCATTTGTAATTTGGTATTCTCCTCTTAGAGTGCTTCCTGTCAAAACATTCATTTTGAAGACTGAAGGGTCATTATCATCCCAACTGGATGATCCTTCATTATCTGCAAGTATCAAAGTCTCTTATCTCGCCTCATAAATTTATAAATGCATTGTCGATTATACAACTAGTAATATAATTTTTTTTTTTAATTATACAACTCGTAATATAAATTTTTTTTTAAATATATTGTGCTTTATACAAGTCACAATACATTTAAAAAAATCTATATTTGTAGTTTATATAACCTACAATATAAAAAGTACATAAAAAATAATTACAAGTTGTATAATCAGCAACAATAATATTTTTTAATTACATTACGATTTGTGCAATTCGTAAAAAAAAATCACAATTACTACAAAGACTATTTTTTATTTTTTTTTTAAGATTAAAATAAAAATATGTCAAAATTATGGAAGTGAAGAAAGTCAATACAAAAGGTGCAGGAAGAATGGATCTTAGAAAGAAGGTGAATCGATCTTAGAAAGAAGGTGAATGCCACTGACTTACAGGAGCCATAGTGTGACACCATTAAACGTTTTCCAAAAGTCAAAAGCCAATTACATAAAATGTTTCCTGTAAACATTTTCGTACACCCCTCATTGGCTTCCAAAATTCATTTCTCAACCATTTTCGAAAACCGATTTTCCACTGACTTTCAATCACCAAGAACACCAGTCGTCAAAAAGCTTTGCACCGCACCACCACGGACCGTCCACCACACAACTCGGAACAGTCCGACCACCACAACTCCTTCTTTAAAATAGTCTGTCCTCCTTCTTTAAAATATTGTGTCAAGAGTAATGGTAGTATTTTCAAAAAAAGTCATGGGTGCAGAAAGCAAATGTGGTGTAGGGGTGCAAGAAGCAATTACCGTGTTTTTATCTTTTCTATTCTCTACTGGGCTCTTAAAATTAACCTTAACCCTAAGCAATAATAAGTATTGATTTAAAAAAACATGCACTTCCAACTAGATTGATGTAGAAAAAAATTAAAATTAAAATTTAAAAAAAAAATACTTTAAATTTTTGTATCCACAAATAATTATTTCATTCTGATTCTCCAGTGAACTACAAAAAAAAATAACAGAATAGGATATCACCTTGGTGAGCTAAACTAATGAAATGATCCTTTTAACTTGCTCAAAATTTTCAATTGCTTAAGTAATACAATAGATATACATCCCAGTGCGTAATCAACTTCAGAAAAGTTCTTTCTAATATTTTTCTTGAAAGGCATTACCAGCGACTGCATAGTTTTTAAAATTATTTTTTACCTTGCCAGGTTGCCAAACAGTGAACCAAGAACAGAACTAAATAAGGATGCACAACATAAGCAAGTTACATAATAGAAAATCCAGCTACAAGCACATTCTACTTAACAAAACTTACATGCAGTGAAATCAAAGAAACACACAGAACTCAGAGGATGAAAGCGTTAATACAGACTGTCTCCTTCAGGCAGATCCCAGTTATCCTCGTCTTCTCTCTTGGTTGCTGGGACATCCTGTTTTTTTTTTGCTACAGTTTTGGACATGGGGCGTCTGAAAATGATGTCAGGCAGAAAAAGTATCAAAATTAAACTAATATTTGCTAATGGATATGTCTAACCACAAAAGCTACTCCCAACACCTTAGCAGCAATTCCATTATTGAGGCCAACAAACAGCAAATAATCAAAAGAAATTTACACCATTCAACCAACCGCAGAAAACATTGAAAAGGAACAAGTCAGCATCATTCTCTCAAACAAAATCCCTGTTTCATTGGTTTATGAATAGACATGCATGACACTTGAGGAAAAGGAAAAGGAAAAGGGCTGTCTAGTTCATGAGAATATAATCTCACTGCGTACATAGGAAGGAAAAATGTATATTTTCTAGACTTAATCCCATGATCTGTATGTCACAGGGTACTCAGGCAGAAACCTCCCCATTGCACCATGACATACACTTCACTTTCATTGCCTAAATTAAAGTATCTCTGGTGGGGGAATTTCATAGAATTCTTGCTCTTCTCACAAAATTTAGACTTCGTGCACTAATACCACAAGTTTTGTCCGCTTTAGTTACAACCATAAAAAGAAAAAACCAGACTAGTCAATAGTGGTAATATGACATGACAAAATGAAGAAAAAACCATAATTTAGGTCCCTATTAGAAGCCAAGTTCCGATTGGAAATATGGAATTCTAATAAGGTCTTAACTCAACTACAAGCTAGATCTTGAGATATGGTTCTACCAAATTTCTTATCCAATGACACCCTAGACAAAACTAAACCACAAAAGCTAACTGTTATATTTAACACTGGCCTTGTAAACCCTAAACACTAAAAACAAAAACCCCATTGCAGTACTCAAGTCCCAACCTTCAAACAAATTTTAACATACCAAACCTTTCATGATCTTTAAATTTATCCCTCCCCTCAAATGAAAACCCACATAGTAATAAAAGTCTGAGCCAACCTCACAATCTACTATTTATGAAATTTTCAGTTCAAAAGACATTTTTTATATGACGATTTCAACACAATTCCAACACAATTTTAAAAACTAATACAATAATTTTTTAAAATTCATAAATTTATTATAAAGTATGAATCAAATTCTATATATAATCAGGAATTTTTAAATTATATATGTTTTTTTTTTACTTTTTTAAATTTATTTTAAATAAATTAATTAAATTTATATTTTGTTATATTTGAATTTTTAACTACATAAATCTTGATAAATAAATCTTGATAGTCGATTTATATATTTGATAATTTTGAAAATTTTTTGATAGTTAATTTATATAGATGTAATATATCCGTATCTCCGTGTTGTATACTTTGGAGATTTACATAGTTCACAATCAATGAGCATGAATAGCCATTGGTGTGAGTTATCCATCCAAAAAGGAACAGATACATACAGTTAGTAGGCCACAGCAGGTTATGGTACTTTTGTTTATCCCTCTCTTATCCATCCAAATGGATAATCTTATTATGCACAAACTAATTTGGAGAAAACAAGTTTTAAGGTTGTGTTTCTATTCTACCAAACACTTGTTACAGCAATGAAAATACAGCAATGAAAAAGGAAGGGACGACCTTTTGCGGTTCCGTTTTGCAGCCTCACGCGACTTGCGTTTCTTCTCTTCCTGTTTGTTCTCGAAGTACCTCCGCCGCCGACACTCCTGAATGACGCCGGCCTTCAGCACCTCTCTGCGGAACCTGTTGAGGAGGCGCTCCTCGGGCTCGTCCTCGGCCACCACCACCTGCACGTTGTAGGGTGACTGGAAGAAGAGCGTGTTGGAGAAGGCCATGGAGGGGCATATCACAGAGGACAATTCAGATGACGAAGAAGCAGGAGAAGGGGAAGGAGAAGAAGGGTCATATTGGGCAATTAGGGGTTGTGGGGGTTTGTGGGCGGAAGAAGAAGCGATGGGGTTGAATTGGAGTGGCGGCGGCGTTGAGGGTGGCGGAGGTTTTGTGGGTAAGAAGAAAGAGAGGAAGTTGTTGATGGTGGATGAGGTAGCCATGGCTGATCTGAATGATGATCACTGAAACTATGTTTATCTGCTTTCAGTGTCACGTGCTTTTTCTTATCATTGTAAATTGTTGGGCTAGATTCGCATGAACCACTCTGGAAGGTTTTTACTTCCTCCACCCATAGATTACTATCTACACTTTCGTACTACCGTGCTATCAGCAAAAAGATTAAAATACCCTCTTGCTGTTTTATTTGATTGCATATTTCAATTATCACTTAACATAAAAACTTATTTAAAACAATGGTTAATAATAAAAAAGTTATACTATCTTTTTATTAAACTTTTTTACGAAAGTTTATCAAAAGAAATTTCAATTATTTTTTCTTGATTAACATTATTGAAATTATTTTTAATTAATAATCATAATTATTTTAGCTAATACCTATTAAAGTTATTTTACTACAAAGTTTATTAAACTTTTTTAGTTTTCGATCAATGTTAACAATATTAATTGCACTCTTAAAATTTTCTATCCAAATATTTCTAAAATTACATTAAATTTGTTTTGTATATATACTTAATTTCCTTAATTATTTTAAAATGTTAAAAAAATCCTTTACAACTTTGTGAATAACTTTCAAGTCAATTTTGTAATCTAATATGTAATAATTTTTTATAAAGATCCAGTTATTTTCTCTTTTATGTCAACGGTAAATCATTATAACTAATTATTGTCATAGATAACTAATTTAATTAATTCACTGTTGGATTATATTACCTAATAATTAATTCTCTTTAGTTTAAATCGACGCAATAAAAATTTATACCTTCACAAATTTGCCCATGTTTATATCTATTTTTTGTTTCAATCTACTTTGAGTTAGATTTGTCATTTAAAAATATCTAAGTTTCTTATAATTTAAATTTATGTAAATTTTTTAGAAGTGAAGAATACTATAAATTTCTTGCTATAAGAAATTTCAATCTACAAATTAATATAAATAATAGTTGTTTTATTTTTTTTCTTATAAAGTTTTAAATTTTCTATTTTTATCATTTTGATATGTTCTATTTTTATTCTCCTTTCCTTCTATAAAGTATGTAGATAGGATAATCGACCAACAATGCGTATAAGTTGACAAATATATTTGTCAAGATGGTTAATCAAGGATGTGGTGATATTAAAATGATTATCAAATACCAAGTTAAATATTATTATAATTAAACAATCATTCAAGTTGATTTGTATTGATAATAATAATCTAAAAAATTGAGAAAATAATATATTGGACTCACTTGAACATGTTTTCAACTCATAAATAGTATAAATGCTATAAATGAAAGGTATATTTTCAAATCAATTCTTAAGCATTCTAATTACTGAGTACTAATTTAAGCATCAGAGAACCTTTTGTAGGTACCTCCCGCACCTCAACCAAATATTCAACATCTCACAAATAAGCTGAAAGGCTTATGAGAGCAACCCATGAGTTTGGGTGCAACTATATCAAAGTCACGTTCAGAGTACGTAATACATATATCGTGAACTCGTTGAATGGTAGGTGGACATGAACGTCCCTAAACAAGCAGGGATACATGTAGAAAAAATTTGATCAATGAGCCTCTCAACCATGATGTGCATTGTCAATGGCGATACACCTTTCAAGACCCACTACACCCTCCTCAACATCTTTAGCAAACATAGGAATGCTCATCGCATAGGACTCGACTAAAGACGACCATTGATACTTTAAGAAGTAGTTGGTCACTTTGGTGTGCACCTATTCATATCATGACCTAAGAGATAGATCACTCTCGGCTATCTTATCTACTATTGTCTTGGTTAGGCACATTAGCTCGATACACACTCACACTAGATGTTGACTGACCCCCCAGAATCCCTTAAAGAAAATGTTACCTGAAGACTAAGAAAAACTAGACAAAGAAGACATGTTACCTCGGTCCAGAAAAAATTCTCTACACCTATCCACTACTTTGGTTCTCAGACGTCGGATATCGAACAAAGTAATAACACAAGTGGTCCAAATGATTTGTTTACACCCCTATTTATAAATCGTTGAAAGTAAGGTTTGAATCCTTATGACCCTTTTCCACTCAATCAATGGATTCAACTGATATGAATCCCAAACAGGGCTTATGTAAGCGCAATTCACTTCATTCAAACCTCTTCGACCTATGGTTTTGAGCTTAGGGAGTTGGTAGGTAGAGTGGCTAACATCATCTCTATGGATAAGATCATGAATGTTGAACTCTCAGTCCAATGGAAGGGCCTAAGTATAGACCGATATGATGAGATGACTGACTATAATGAACATGTAGATGTTTATGTGACATAGATGAGTCTGTAAATGACTGATGAAGTGTTTTTTTTTTTAGTTTTCCCCACTTTGTTGAAGGGGGTGACATTAAGTTGGTTGACCTTGATTGCCACCATTCTCCATTGATAGTTTTGAAACTCTAGTGGGAAAGTATGGAATGCTATTCGCTACAGGCCAACCACACCACATGACCTCCCTAGCACTCATCCACATCATGAAAAAGAAGGGAGAGTCATTGAAGCTCTTTATGGAGAGATTTGGAAAATTGTCACTATAGATCCGAAATCTCAATCCCGAGGTGGCCTTTCACCACATGGTCATCATGTTAAGATCGAGACCATTGGCAATAGCTTGTGCAAGAAGACAGAGATGGACCTTGATGAACTAAGAAGGTAAGCAACAAAGTTTTTTCAGTTGGAGGAAATTCACAAGTTTGTAGTCAGGTCTGAGTTGAGAGCGGATCTTATAGGATCAAGGAAAAGGAGAAGGTGGATGGACCACAGCCGTTTGCTAAGCTAAGGGAAAATTGATTACTGAGGCTCCCTCATTGCACATCGCTAAATGTTGAGAGAAATAGGATCTTTGAGGAGACTCTAAAAGCTGACCTCATCCCAACTCCTCGGAAGGTATCGACACCGCGCAACACAGACACGAATAAACATGGTCGATATCATCGTAATTTTGGACACACCATCGATGAGTGTGTGACATTGAAGGACAAGATTGAAGAGTTAACTCAAGTCAAGCACCTTCAGAGATTTGTACAACAAGATCATCACCTATCACCGAGTTCATTTGGGTGAAGAGAAAGACTCCACCAAGATTATAATCAACGAGAGGCACAAGAAAACCTCCCCGAGAAGATGAGGACAAACTGAGACCGACTCAGTGCTCCGGTACAGATCATAAGAGGCAACTTGAGGAGTAAGTAACACCAATGCTAGAGGGTTTATAGGAGGAGATCCATCCGACTTTGCCAGAAAGAAATGCCTTTGAGTGGTACCGGTCGTGAACATGGTCACATCCCCTATAAGACAAAAGATGCCCCAGATAATTTTTCATATGTCAATTTCAAAGTCATCAATCCAACACCAGATGACCCTATGGTCATAATAGTCAAACTTTAAAACATTGCAGTAATGAAGAACCTCGTTGACTAAGGGGGTTTGGTAAATGTTATGTATTGGAAGACTTTCAAAAAACTGCATACCTGAGACTGAGGTCTAACCTTATGGCGACCAAATTGTAGGATTCTCTAGAGAAGAGGTTGATACCTAGGGGTACATTGATCTTTCCAAGGGAGGTTGTAGAGTGATAACTCCTTAATTTTTTTAGTATTTTTCTAGACTAATTTCATCGTTGAGGATTCTTTTTGTTCTTACTTGTTGTTTTTAGATTAGATTTGTATTTCTTCAAAATATTAGTGTTTTTACAAAAACATCATAAAAATTACATTTTATAACTTATATTTTATTTAGTTTGTCTAATTCATGGTTTTGTTATGATTTTCATGTAGAATTATAAGAATTAGTTGATGCAGCTATTTTTTTTTTCATTTAAGAGCCTTAATGAAAATTTTGGAAGAAAGAAAAAAAATTAAGTTTTACAGAAAGAGCAGCTGAGTAGACAGAAGTTAAGAAGATGATCAAACAACAAAAGTCAACATTTTCTTTTGAATAGTTAAAGTTAATAGTTAAGAAGAGTTTTTATGAAATTTAATTCAAAGCATCATAAGTGGAATTTAGTGGGCTTAAACTCACTTTGACTTTAGGCATTGAGAGAGAACATGTGTGGTTTTCTTTAACTTTAGAAACTTTAATGTTGATTGCCTATAAACAAACATAGAACAAAATAAATAAGTGGGATTTCATTAGAAAGTTAATTCAGTTTTTGGTTTTTCAATTTCTCTTATTGTTATATTTTCAAAGTTGAATAAGAATTTGGTGTTTACCATTCATTTTTTGTGTTTTTCTTTCTTGCACTCTTCTCTTCATTTGCTTGTTCTTCTCATTTCACACTTTTTCTTAATAGCATTTGATTATCTTTTTGTTTTTCTTATGAATTTTCCATTACAATTTCTTAGTTCTTGTTCTATAGTAATGAATTTCCTTGTGGTTTATTCACCTTCAATTCACACTTAATAAATTTCATTTCCATATTTGAAAATTGTGAATACAGACTGATGAATCACATGTTCTTTATCATTTAGAGAGTTCTTAAATGAATTCTTTATATGTAATGATAAAGAGAAGTTGAATAGGTTCATAAGGGAATACTTTTGGATTTTATGAGTTTCAATTTCATGTCTTTGTTAATATTTGTCTTTCACTTTTTCTTTACATTTGATGTTTATGGTTTATGTTCTATTGCATTTCTTTTCTTTTCCACATTTTAGTTTTACGATTTCGTTCATGGTATTTGAAAGAAACTGTTTTGGTTGAAATACAAGAGGGGGGGTGAATTGGATTTCAAAATCTTTTCCAAAAAATTAGTTGACCTTTTAATAAAATTCAAATTCGTTTAATAAACTGGATCTTTATTAACTTTACTGAGCAAAGCAGCAGAATGAATCAGTAAACAGAATACAATCTAGTCTCAGTACAAAGCAGCAAACTAAACAGTTTTATCAGAATTCAAATGTAAGTACGGAAGCGATTTAATTTACTACATAGAAACAGAATAGAAGTTAACCACACAGAATGAATTGATCAACTGTGATTCAATCAACAGTTCGAATTATAATGAATCAATCAAGAAATAAAATTCTTTTTATCAAAGAAACACTTATTAAAAGATGTTTAAGTCTTAAATCAATTATAGTTCAATTATGGATTCTGAAAACAGTTTTATACAGTGAAAGATTTGATTTTCTGGAAAAACAAACTGAGAAGCAGTAAACCCAGCAAATTGCAAAACTGCAAATTTACATGAAACTGATATACTGGTTATTAACAGATTCAAAGCAGTTTGGATTAGACTGAGTGAAAAAGGGAATAAATGATTTTAAGTTGTTACTGAAAAATGCTTTCAGAAAATGATGAAGTTATTCAATTAGCAAGATTCACTTAATTCTGAAAATTCAAGAAAAATCAGCAAGAACAGAAAAGAGCAGTAAAGAGAGAGCAAGAAAGAATCAGGACAAAGTAGATTTTTATACTGGTTCACCCAACAACCGGGCTACGTCCAATCCCTCACACACAGTAAGGATTTCACTAAACTGATCAACCTGATCCAGTTTACAACACTTGCCTACAACAAGACGACACTGCACTCTGCAGCCAACCCCTGCTGAACCTACAACAGAACAAGAAACACCACAGAATCCACTATGTGCTTCAAGAACTCCCTTGCTGAAACCCACAACAAGTAACGTTATACAGAGCCCACTGTATAACCCAAAAACGTCTCACTACAACTCACAGTAGACCATGCTGATCCCACAACAGAACAGGAAACTACACAGAACCCCATAGTGTGTTTCACGACGACCCTTGCTGAAACCCACAACAAGTTGCACCCTGTACAGAGCCCACTATATAGAACAGAATTACCAACCCAAGCAATTCAAGAACGCAGTAGAAATTTCAATACAGATGAAGAATGAACACAGTCACTGCAATACAATCACTTCTATACAAACGAATACAAAAGTAACAAGAAAGGGTATAGAAGGCTTAGTCTTGATGATCAAATCAGCGAAGAATTGTCTCAGTCAAATGATAGCTCCAGCAGCAGTTCAAGAAAACAGTTCTTGATGAAAAACTTCTATTGATCTTTGATCACAAGACTCACGGGCGCATTTGCTCTCTTTGAAATCTCAAATTTTCATGCTCAGAAAATGTGTAAAATGATTTTCGTTTCTTTCAAAGTTTTCGCGCCAGCTTTTATAGACAACTATCATTTTAAAAATTCAGTCGATTGATTCTTCAAATAGTCGACTATTTTTCTCCAGTTAGTTAAAACAGTTGTTTAAAACACAAGTTTTGATTTTAATGATTTTTCAAAACTTTTGTTAATTCAGAAAATACTTGTGGAGCTTATAATTGATTAAGATTGCATGCTTCACTAATTAGATCTTTAAACTTACCCCACAACACACACTCCTAAGTTCTAGACCAAGTCTTCAATCTTCATGAAGTCTTCATGGATTCCACATATGCTCTTAGGGTCTCGAATTTCTTCACTTGGTTGGCTTCATCAAATCATCACAGTAGCCCACTGGTGCTAACAATATTTTTCTTTCTTTTTTTTTTTTTAATTCCTTGCACTTGACCGTTTAAGAAGTTTACATTTATGCAATATCATTGTTTTGCTTTCTTAATACATTGTTCATCATCTTTTTATCAACAGACGATCTCTTAGGCATTTTTTTAGATATTCTATTAGACGATTGTCTATAGAATCGTCTTATTAGTGTATTTGGATATCTGTAGATCATTGTTCCATTGTTCTAAACTTTTAATCTTCAACCTAAATTACAATTTATGTTTCTTGCTCCATTATGTTAATCACATGCATTTTACATTTTATATGTTGTTAGTATAAATATTGTATAATATTTATAGATTGTGGAACACAACTTCGAATCCTTATAACCCTTTGTGCTCCCAACCGTTGGATTCAACCAACATGAATCCCAAAGAAGGCTTATGTTAACATGATTCACTCCATTCAAACCTCTTCAACCTATGGTCTCGAGCTTGGAGGTGTATTGTATGTAGGCTAGAATGTACCTAATCAACAAGACATACAAGCCAACATAAACTCGTTGAGGCGATTAGCCAAGTACATGTCAGGTACCTAAAACGATAATCAAGTTAAACAATGTTATTATCACTAATCAACCCATTAAGTCTATTGTGTTGACAACAACAATATGAATAGCTGAGTAAAAAACATACTAGACCACTTGAACATGGTTTTCAACTCCTACAAATACTATAGATACTTCAAATGAAAGATATATTTTTAAACCAACCAAGTGTCGATCAAAGACCACAACATATCATATTGAAATCCCCTAAAAAAATACTTTTTATTTTGTATTGGATTTCTAAAAAAATAAAATTTAAACTCATTTTGATTTTATCATTCTAGCACATTTGTTTGTATACATGATCTTGTAATTAGTTGTGTTATTTTGTTATGTAATCCAACTATACATTTTGTTTTTCTTAACCCAATCTTTTTAATTCTAACTGTCATACTATTTTACTATTACTTTTTTATTTTTATTTTTTTAATAATATAATCTTTTGTTTATTTCTATATATATTGTTTTTAATTTTTAAGTACTTTTATATATAATTTTCTTTCAATTGTAAAAGAACACAAGTGTGATAAAGTCTGTACTTGACGGTCACAATTAGATTACCAAGAGTAAATTGTCGATATTAGAATTAGAATGTCAATGTTTATTTGACTGTCCTAATTTATTTATCTAAGTCTAACACCCTTAATTTTAGAAAATGTGTTGTAAATAGAGTTGGAATTGGATACATATTTCAATAGAAACAAAAACTTTGCAAAAATTTCTTTAATTTTAAAAACTCTTTAATCACTTCATTTGCAACTTTTAGTTCATTAATTGATTTGTTCGTTTTTATGTTTCAATTATTTCATATTTTACTTTTATTTAAATTCTAAATGTATTGATTATGATTTAGAGTTAAAGATATTTGGTTATTATACGATTCGAGTTTTCAATTTGATTTTCATGGATGCGGTAGATATTTTTTTTTTAATCTATTAAAAACCATTTAAATTCATTAAAAACATTCAAATAGGAGTTTTCAAAAAAGTTAATTTAATTAATTAAAAGCACCATATATCATTGTTTTCCAAACTCTACTAAGGCATTTAATTTGTTTTAATCACTAAGACAAGTCTTTTTATTTCAAAATCAATATCAAGTTCAATTATTTTCAGTTCAAACTGGTTGAATGCACCAAATTTGGACTTATTCTTAGTTTTTACCAATTTTGGAAAAAACTCTGTTTTAAAGTGACCAAACTGGTTAGAAAGTTAATTCCAATTAAATAGTTGAATCAACTGGTCTGATTAAGCTTTTAAAGCCATAACTCAAATATCAAAGTTTATTTTCTTCTTAATATTAAAACAAATATTGATTATATTTTAAAGTCTTATCGAATATGCTACTTAATTTGTCTCCTTGATTACATTTTTGCTTAACTAAAGTCACTTAATATTTAAAACACTATTTAATGTAAAATAAAAAAATACACAAAGTTGTTTGAGTTGTATTTTAAAAGATATTTTAAAACTTTTTCAGAAACATGAATAGAATGTCCGTAATTTAGTATTTTACACAATAGTCTCTCTCTCTCTCTCTATATATATATATATATAAAATCACAAAAATGAAAATTACATATTTTCAGAAATAGAGTAACGAGAGATGAAATAGTTATAATGTGAATGTAGCCAAGCACGAATATTTTTCTTTTTTTCAAAATGCAATTATAGAAACAAGTATTGTTCCGTTCTCGATATCTGTAAAAAAAAAATACAATTAAATCTTCCAAAATATTGTTAATAAAAAAGGTGAATCAAGTTTTTCAATTTAAAAAAGATACAATAATACAATTCCTTCGAAATTCAACCAAATCTCGGAATTTTTAAAAATTTAGTCATGTAAAGTTGCACTAAATATAAATTAAAATTATTAATATTTGCTTATCAACGATTTTATTATTAATTAGACAAAAAAATTCATAATACTGTGATGGTGAGATGAAAATGAATAAGAGAAATTAATCATGAAAATAAAAAAGGAATCATGTTTATTAAAGTATTTTTAAGAAAATATCACTGCACAGGAAGAATGACGCAACACAAGCGACGCCGTTTTGCGAGAAAGCTTTAGAAGGGAACGGATACTCGTTCAGTGACTAAACTCTGAGGTTTGACCCCAAAATTGGGCCATTTTCCTAACCCTAGCCACTCTTCACCGCCATCGTCGTTCACCTTTCAGAAAAGAACCATCTCAAATCTTTCTCACTCTTTCCCATTTCTCCAATTTAGCCCACTCTCTCAAATTCTAGATCCTTCCAATTCATCCCTCTCTCCCACCGAAGCCCCATTCACCGAAGACAATCTCGTCTTCTTCTAACCTTCTCGAGTTCCGCGGGTCCGTGTAAGGCCAGATCGAGGTAAACCCTAGTCGATTCAGTGGTTTTTCATTTCCGGTTTTTTTAATTTTCTGGGGCAATGCAAATTCGTAGTTGGTGGTGACTCGCGCAAGTTCTGAATTTGGACGCTTGAATTTGTGGGTTATTTCCCTACTGGTCAAGATCGAGAGTTAAAAGTAGGATCTTTTCATTTGGGTATTGAGGTTTTTGTTTTTGTTTTTGTTTTGCCCTTTTGTGGTTGACTAGTGGATTAGGGTTGGATAGTGATGTCTGTGAACAATAATAACCCTTCTAAGGGCATTGGGGCCTCTTCCTCATCCTTTGGCAATGCTGGAATATCCTCCAATTCTATACCTGCAAACCATGGTTTTTCACAGTCCCAAGGACAAGTCCAGCTGCCCGTGGGTTTTCAAGGGCAGTTTCCACTGTCACAGGCCCATGCTATTGTCCAAGCTCAGTCCAAGGCCCAGGCTCAGGCTCAGGCTCATGCCCAGGCAGCAGCTGCTGCCCATGCTCAAATCCAGGCTCATTTGCAGGCACAGGGTTTGAGTCTTAATCAGAACCAAGGTGGTGGTTTGGGGAGTTTGGGCCTGTCGTCGAATCTTTCCACACCGGGGAATGCCAGTGGGAAACGGATCCCTTTGAAACCCCCAATTCGGCCGGTTGGATTTTCCCCTCCCAACACCTTCTCGCCTTTGAGACCGATGGAGCTCACACCGGCTTCTCGGAGGAAGAAGCAGAAGCTTCCGGAGAAACAGCTGCAAGATAAAGTGGCAGCTATACTGCCTGAATCTGCACTGTACACACAGCTTCTGGAGTTTGAGTCTCGTGTTGATGCAGCACTTGCTAGAAAGAAGGCTGATATACAGGAAGCGCTCAAAAATCCACCCTGTATTCAGAAAACACTTCGCATCTATGTGTTTAACACTTTTGCTAATCAAATTCGAACAATTCCGAAGAAGCCGAGTGCAGAGCCTCCAACCTGGACGCTGAAGATAGTTGGAAGGATATTGGAAGATGGTGTAGACCCTGATCAGCCAGGAGTGGTTCAGAAGTCCACTCCTTTGTATCCCAAGTTTTCAGCTTTCTTCAAAAGAGTAACCATTTCTTTAGATCAGAGACTATATCCGGAAAATCATATTATTATGTGGGAGAATGCTCGATCGCCTGCTCCACATGAAGGTTTTGAAGTAAAGAGGAAAGGGGATAAAGAGTTTACAGTGAATATACGGCTGGAAATGAATTATGTACCAGAGAAGTTTAAGCTTTCACCTGCTTTGACAGAGGTTCTTGGTATTGAGGTTGATACCCGCCCAAGGATCGTTGCTGCGATCTGGCACTATGTGAAGGCCAGGAAGTTGCAAAACCCTAATGACCCTTCTTTCTTTCACTGTGATCAGCCTCTTCAGAAAGTATTTGGAGAAGAAAAGATGAAGTTTACAATGGTTTCGCAGAAAATATCTTCACATTTGTTCCCTCCACAGCCTATACTTTTGGAACACAAGATCAAGCTATCGGGAAACACTCCAGCTGGGACTGCTTGTTATGATGTGATGGTTGATGTTCCTTTCCCAATTCAGAGGGAGTTGTCTGCTTTATTGGCTAATGTGGAAAAAAACAAAGAGATTGAGACATGTGATGAAGCAATATGTGGAATCATTAGAAAAATTCATGAGCACCGAAGGAGACGGTCATTCTTTCTTGGTTTCAGTCAATCGCCAGTAGAATTTATTAATGCATTAATTGAATCTCAAAGCAGGGATCTGAAACTTGTTTCCGGTGAACCTAGTCGCAATGCAGAAAAAGAGCGTCGATCAGATTTCTTCAACCAACCATGGTAAGCTTTAACTTGGCTATGATTGACCTAATGAGAATAATTTAAAATCTAGCTTTAATAGTTTATTTTGGTATGTTGCCTTAGTTTAGGGTGATGTATGATATTGTTTGGATTCTATTTTAGTTACTGATGCACTTTGGCCACCAACTCCTATCCACGGGAGGATTTCATTTCAAAATTCATGACTAAAATGTGCATAATATGTTTTTCCTTTGAGCAAATCACATTGACACCCTTGAGGCTTCTTGAGATTGCACTTAACCTTCCTTTTTTTTTATATTCACTCAAGAGTTGTTAGTGTCTGTGCCAAGTAGAAGTTGGCTTGATCAGTGTTCTTGTGCTTTTTCTTCAATGTTCTTATATAAATGCACGTCAGTTACAATCATTGTAAAATTTAATCTTGTTTGACAACTTGAGCAGGGTTGAAGATGCTGTTATCCGATATCTGAATCGCAAACCAGCTGTGGGAAGTGATGCTCCAGGAAGCACATGACACCATACTCAGTAATTCATCCCTTTTGGCGATGTATTAGTGGCGGGAAGGAATGCTGCTCCATGGTATGATATACAATATGTTGTTGTATGGGTAGTATGAGCACAACTAGTTGCAGTGCTGATAATTATTTGTTAGGTGATAAAGGGTACCACAGTTTCACGTCTAGTTGTAGTCAACTGTGGTGAATTCTTTGGTTACCTCACACTTCATTTCTCCCCGCAAAAGATGCTTGTCACTATGGAAATTTGTATTAGGAAGGATTTGATTGGTGTACAGTGTCTTCAGTTGTCTTGCTACAACACGATAAAAAACACCCCATGCTTCATATTTAATCCATCTATAGCTTCTGTTGACATTGATTTTTGGACTGTGTTACTTGCTCGATATGAATGTTAGTAGTAGTGGTAAATAAATAATTCTGGAATAGTAAAATTTGGTTGCATTTCTTCTTTAACTTTAACTCAACTTCAAGCAATGGAACAATCTTTCCTGAACACTGTATGTAAACAGGCATAACCATAACGCACGCGTTGCAAATAATGATTTTGGTTTATTTGATAATGTAAAGTTATTTTACATTAAATGTTATAGACGTTTTTGTATTAGTTGATAATTTATAATTTTGTATAATCATTATACAGGAAAATTATACTCAATAATTTGATTTATTGAAGTATTGAACATAGTTTTTTCGTATTGGTTATTGTAGATCAAGTTCTGACTGTGAAACACTTTAGATCATCTCCAATACGGTTGTTTGTTGCGTAAGGTAACTGTTGCCTAACAATGATGTTTGATACTTAACATAATTGTTCTTTAACATAATTTAGCAAATAATGCGACATGGCTTATATAAACATAGGCAAATATTGTCTAAGAAAAAATATTATGCTTTCAATAAACAAAACTACTAGAGATTATTTTTAAGTGATACTGTAGAGTTAATTATATGCAAAATTATATTAAACACCAATTTTAACAACGTTGTCTGCATATTATGAACAAATTATTCCGGATAACAAAGGTACATTTCTTGATAGTTGATGTAACGCCGAAGTTTGTGCAAGGTTATCATGGTACGTTCAATGAGAAGTGATAAATAATTATTATTTTTCAAAAATTTTATGTAATATAAGATAATAAATGTAATTTATAACTAATTTAGATTAAAAATTATTTTCATTGTTTGTATGGATAAGCGAGAAAAATAAAGTTGTGTAAAAATAATTAAATTCTTACTGATATTTTTATAGAATAATTGGAATATTAAAAATGTATGAAATGATATGGAGTGTTATTAATATGGTTAGGTTTTATCAAATGTCACTCTCGTATATAAAACCATTTTTTTTCTTTTCAAATTAATGTTAAAATTAACATGCAAGTATACTAATCTAAATTGATAAAACTATATTAAACTTAAAAAATCTTTATACATATATGGATTTATTCATAAAATAAACAAAATGTTATGATTTAGTTCCTACACCGTGATAGACATAGTTCCAGAATTTGTACCGAAATCTACTTGTATGCACTATATTCATAACATATTACCACATAACATAAGTAACAAATATGAGAGTACACTATAAACAATAAATATAAATGTTAGAATTTTAGATTATTCTATCCAAAATAAATTTTACAAGTCATCTCGAGTCATTCTCTTTCAATCAAATACATACATACATACGTATTCACATTTTTCAAAGAATATTTACTGGTGCCTTTTGGAAGATTCTTATAATCTTGATAATGTAAGTTTGACAAAGAACGTTAATGACAATAAATCTTCATAATTGAAATAAGTTTAGAAGACTCAAACGATATAAATAAGCTCTAAGTTTACAAGTGTCTAACATTCCTTTTTTGGAAAATATTTCTTCATCATATGCTTAACCAAATTCACGTTTGGCAATAATTCTGCGCATTTGTGTTTGCTAACATTTACATAACTTTCCAACAAAACATCCACATACATATATTTATTCAAAGAACTGCACTAGGCGAACTCATGTATAATTAATAACTGAAAAGTTGCTAGTTTTATATCAGCGTGCAAATACCAAGACACACTGATATTATATGATAGTTTTATATCAAACTATCATATAATCAACACCACGATTTCAGGTAAAAAAAAATCCTTGACTACGGTTAACACAAAAACACATTTCAATATAAAGAAAAACCAAACTCTTCATGAGTAACCGATCAACTAATTCGTCAAGTTACTACTCAAGATAGACATTTTGCCAAGTTTTAACATTTCCTTGCACCACCTTAAACCAAAGGCATTATGAAGTCCCAAATGGAATAAAAAAACTAGTTAAATACTCTAGGCTCTATAAAAATAGTATATAATACTAGCACCACTAAGGGACATGAATTACTGCAAAACTTGTATCGAAACGCGATTGTTTTGGCAAAAAGTTCCATTTTTTGCGATGCATGCATTCATGGCTTGAGTCCTTGAATGGAAACGTACTGTGGCCAATTTAATAGGTTCTGCAGGCCCTCTTTCTCCTTGCCTGAAAATAACAAAAGAATCTCCATTTTGAGAACAATCATATAATCAAGCAGCCATTTGTTTCAAGGCATTGAGAAAAAATCCTGAGAAAGTGAACCTGAGAATATGAAATTCTCACGTTTGATACAATTTATTAGAGTAAAAAATTGAGAGAGATCCTTAAATAAAGTGAGACCCCTGCCAAATTTTGTGATTTTCAATAAAGTTCAATCAATGATAGTGTGTGTTCAGAATGTTAAGGGTGTATTCCAAGCACTTTTCTTTGAACACAATTTTATACCTTGAAACAACCCCCTCAAGGGTTAAACATTATCTTAGTACTTATACATGTAGAACTGTTCATCTTGAGACCCTAAAACTAAAATTATTGCAGTTGATCCATTAGTTTGCTAAAAATGTGTGTGATCCTTGTCCACCACAGAAGTTCTTCTCTTCTAGGTCTCTGGTGAAAATGGGGATCACACATGATACATTTCCAAAAATAGACTAAAAGCACTTGTAAGAGAAGAAAAGAAGAAATGCACTAAACTTCTCCATAAACTAAAATTGATTTATGCATTTGTAGTTCTCTCGTTTGTTTCTAAAAACTAAGATTTTTAACTAAGTGTAAACTAGTACTTTGTAGAAGTTCAGTTATTTTAATTTTAATCTTCTCCTAAAACTATTATGAAGTTTAGCCAAATACATTCTTAACTAAAAGCTGCCCTATTTTCAAAGACTAAAAACATGTTTAACTCTAAAATAAAATATAAGATTTGAAGTATAGTTGATGTTAACCTCAAAAATAAGTAGATGGAGGAGGAATCAAATTCACAACCGGTCAAGAGGCGCACTACATCTTCATATGTAGCAGATCGAGGCATTCCTTGAATCAAAATCTAAAAACATTAGGCAGTTAGGTAAATCTGTTCTTTCCACCGTAATGATTGCATAAAACAAAAATTATAACACTTCAACTAGCAGTCTTCAGTTTAAAAAGTAATTCTAAATATAATTTCAGTTTTAGCCAGCATATCACAGAACAGTTTTAGCCAGCATATCACAGAACAGTGGTAAATACAAGCACAACACCAAATACCAAATTTTTATGGTATTCCCACCACAATCTTAGTTCTTCCATACCAAGAATCCAAGAGATCTTTTGATTTATATATAATGCATTAAATAAGTCAAGCATAAATAAACTGAATAAATTTGATGTTGTAACTTGTTGTAAATAAAGGAGTATTAGGATAAAAATATTTTCAATATCTTTATGGTAAATAGGAGAAAAATATATTTAGAATCTTCTTATTCATTTACTTGAACAAATAAGATGGAGGAAAATCTGGGTATTAAACCTACACTGTTATGCCTTTTATTGATGTATATATAGGAATTACCTGACTCACCTTAAACCATAACCCTAAAGCTGGTATATACATCAGAAATAATAATAAAATAACATTACGTTATGGACAAAATCGGTCTTACATCATGCTCTCTATTTTACTCGATCAAAATTTTCTAAACACAACATCTAACAGTTTCAGAATTTGGGTAGTTTCAATATAATACAAACCATAAAAAATAATTACTATTATAAAAACAAGATAAACAAAGATAGGTAAGAATCTGTACTGACTGTTTTTCCATCATATGGTTTTACTATGTCCCATTGAGAACGATCAGCCTGATATCAGAAAAAGGAACAAAATATAAAACATTTTCCAATTATAAACAAGCATAAAAACTATTTGATTTTTGAAAAAGACATGTGTGCAGAGCAGCATACCCTGTCCAATCTGTACAAGCGACCTTTCCTTACAATCACCCTTACAGCATTGTCATAGGAATTGCGAGTGGGGAATTGCAACAACCTGATTATACCCAAAACATTTAAATGATAATTTCAAGTATACAATCTAAGATGAGGCCCATTTAGAAAACACAATGATAATCCACTTTCAGAATGTAAGCTATGCTAGATGATTACACGGGGAGAGTCATGCGGGAACCAAGGTAATACTGAAATGCTAATTGTAGCGATTGAGGAAGAAAAAGAGAGGGAAATCAGTTAGAAAAAAAAAATGGGGAGAGGGAAGAAAGAGGTAGGCAATAATTGGATAAGGATTGAAAGGGAAGGCTAGCACACCCTCAAAAAGCTACTCTGTCTTTTCACTTTTCCTGCATCATGATTTTACCTATGCAATTGGGATTATTTCTACTTGTCTTCAATGAAATACATGAGTTCATATAACAGGACGAGTATGACAAAATCTAACACAGGAAAGACGCCTTAATTACAGTTCAAAGGGGTGTTTTTTACGGTGTTTTTTATGTGCTTAGTTTCACAGCAACTAAAAATATGACTTAAATAGAAGTCATGTATATCTTGGACAATCCTCACGTGACAAGTTGGTTTTATAGGACTTTAGGGCTTGAAATTCCAAATTCTAAGATCATGACATGCAACAAACAAGTATATAATGAAATTGAACTTTCCCTTTCAAAGTAAAAGAAAATGCAATTCCCTGTGATAGGCATGAAAATGCACTGATTATATTTCTATGGCAAACTACAACTTTCACAATACACCCAAAGCAAGACAAAAGATGGAATACATTACGTTGAAACTGGAACAAAGGTACGGTTGTAATCCAATTTAACATCCTCCAGAGTCAAATTACAACCTTCAAAGAAGTTGATGATATCTGTTTTCAGTACATGCTTACGAATACCAAGCAGCTTACCATATGTTACTCCTAAAGAAAGAAAGAAACATGAAAACGGTCATTAAAAGGAAAACGGAAATTATTTAAAATAAAAGAACTGTAAAATGTTAAAAGGTATTATTAAAATTAAATGACTGGCAGTGAATGGGTTAGAAATGAAACATCTTGTTTTCAAAATCCAAATGTATGCAAAAATATATTGTCACTGGCATCAATGATATATACTGTATGCCAAATTCCTATAACTTTATGCATTTATTATCTTCACATTCTCAAATCCATAAACTATTTGGCCTTTAAATGTTAGTATACACATGAATAGACATAAGGATTAACCAAAAACTTAAAACAATGACAATAATGATGATCACGACATGGAGGAGGAGGATTTTGCTAGACATCCCAATTATTTGAAAAATATACAGCAACTTATTTGAAATTAACAATGAGAGAGAAAGGGATGCACTCCTCCTTTCTCACTCTTATCTCCTCTCCCTCTTACAAAGCTTACCATGAGTCTTATGTAGGACCCAAATAAACTTTAAAGAACTATATACACAGTAATTAGAAGGCTAAAAGATTATCTAACATGGCATTCCTCATTTGAATAAACCATTATTACTTAAAATGAAAGATTAGCCCACCTTTTCCTTTTTCTTCCAAATTCTCCATCCTAACATACCCCGTCCCAATAGAATAACAATTACTCAATGTTAATATTTTATTTAGTTTACCCCTCCCATTTCTTCTCCTCCAAAACCCAACTCCCAAACATAGCCAAAAGGTATTGAATATTGATACTCTCATAGCAACAAGAACCTCCTCCTCCTCCAAATAAGAATAATAACAACAATATACTAACACTCTTAAGGGCTTGTTTGGTGGTCAGGATATGATAGGATAAGATACAAAAGTAGGATAGGAACACGATAAGATAGGAGCAAGAAAAGCATTAATCATATATTATATTTGTTGCATACCATCATAAGGACCAAAAACTAATATGTTGTGTTAGTGGTGATGTTAGTGCAAGTGGTTACAATGACAACAACATCAATTACGAGATGGTAGCAAATGATAAACATGACAACAAAAATGGAAGTGATAGTGAGAGCAATAACAATGGTGAAATTGGTAATGTCTGTTATGACAACAAGGGTATCATTGACAATGATGATGACCATGACGCGTACAAACTAAGACAAGTTGAAGAGCAATAGAAATGGGAGAAAAAGTGATAAAAGGGTGGTACCAGAATGATCAACGTCAAAGAATGGAGGAGGGGTAGTTGAATTGGGAGGTGGCTGTTCTGCTTCAGTGGAGAAAAACCTCACTGGTAGGCCAACACTTCTCTCAACAATTGCACAAACACTTGAACTGCACTTGGATCTCAATGCAGCCCTAACAATACAACTCATCTTCAACAACACGCCTGCTATTTCCAAACCATAAAATCAAAAGTTAAAAACAACAAAGACAGGGTCATAGCCACCACCCAATTCATCTTGTGTATGACGCATGAACAAATACACGTTTTTTGTGAGTGGAAATGCAATTGAAGGCACTGTGAAAGCAGAAACGAAAATGGGTACTTAAAAAGATGATACTTTTGCGAAAGTACCTGTTTCGGTTTTGATACCTTGATCGCCGGAGAGAAGATTGGGGAAGCAGTGCAGCGAGAAGGAACACACAACACAAGTTCAGGACAGTGGGTTTTGTTTTGGGTTCCAGATTGGACCATTACTGTTCCCCAAGGCCCACCTACTCTGAGACGGCTTCTTCTTGCACCTTTATGACTTCACTCTACACCTTCATATTTTTTTCAAAATACTGCAAATACTCTTACTGGATTTCAGTGTACAATTTTCTTTATATATCAAATTATATAATTTAATATATATATATATATAAATATTTTTTTTATTGTAAAATCTAATATACAGTTTTTATATACTAAATTGGATAATTTAAAATATATTTTTCTGTTCTAAATTATACAATCTAGTATACAAAATTTATATACCGAATTATATCATTTGAAATGGAAATATATATATATATATATATATATATATATATACATATATATATATATACATATATATATACTGAATTGTATAATTTATTATATAAAAGAAATTTTATATTAAATTATACCATTCGATATATAAAAAATTTAAGAGATGTATGCTTTATTTATTTTTTTAATTGGGCTATATATTATTAATCTTCTTTTAATTGGGAAGCTTGCCATTAAGATTTTTTATTTTACATGACTTTATAAAAAAAATAACATATTTTTATATATAAAAATATTTTAAATAGTAAAAATTGTTTTAAAACTTATTTTACTTTCTCATATATAAATTATGAACTTAAAACATATTTAAAAAAAAAATCTAGAACACCAAAACCATATATTACTTCCAAATTTTAAAGACTAAAACTATAATTGTATATTTAAAATTTAATTACAATTTTTTCTCTTAATTATCTTCGGTAATTGTTTAAAAATTTAAACGTCACTGTTAATCTCAAAGTTAAATCTTAATTTATTTTGTCAATTATAAAATTAATGTAAATTTTTAATATAGTTTTTTTGATGAAATAAATAAATATACTCAATAGAGTTTTATTATTTTCATGTTTGTTCATCTATTATAAATGCATTGGATATAGGCATTTTTGTAAATTATATGAACTTGAAATGTATATTTAAGTTATTAGTACTTATATTTTTTTAAAATATATTTCTAAAAATTGATAAAAAAACAAATGAATATATTAAAATACAATATAATTAATTATTTCAAGAGGTTCATACTTAAAGAAAATACATATGACTTAAGAGAATACATAACCTACCCATTATGTTAAATATTTAATCATCATAAATGGATAAAATATTATTGTTAAAAGACAATTAATTTTTTTTTGAAATACTATTTGTATAAACAACTTATTATTATTATTTTAAATAATAAATTAATTTATTTTTCTATATTTTTCTATATATTTATAAACAACACAAATGATTATCATTAATAATAATTAATTAACTATTCTTTTTTAAGGAAATATATAAAGTTTTTTCAAATAGAAAGTTGAAAAGAGATGATTCAGACAAAATACTTTATGTAAATCAAGTTTCTTCTTAGTTTTATACAAAAAGCTTCTTTTTAGTTTTATACAAAAAGTTTCTTCTTAGTTTTACTAATCAATAACATTAAGTAATATTATTAGTTTCTCGTTTTTTAAAATGTTTTTCACACTTAGGTCTAGTGTGTTAATATATTAAGTTTCAACACTAGATAGATTTTCTTGATAGGTTAAGAAAATTCATAAAAATGTTGCTTATTTCTTGTTTATGAAATTTTGTTCTTTTCAGAAATCTTGATATGTTTTCAAGAAAATATGTATTTTAGGTATTAAATATGAGTTCTGATAATTGGATAGAAAATTTTGTATGTTAGATTGATTTGATTGAATTAGATGTCATTTCATAAATAATCCAATAAGTAGAATATTTTATAGTTTTTTTTTTCTGTCTTCTTTTCTTTCTCTTTTTTACACCCATCTTTTATTTTTTTAAGCAATTAAAATAGTTATCAAGATTTTCTCTAAAATTTATTATAAAATATTTAAAAAATCATTTTTAAATATAATATTTTGATTAAAAATATTTTGAATTAATCTATCATCTTGTTCAATTTTTTTTAATTTTTAATATATGAACACAATCTTAATTCTTTTAATTAATTATAACCTATAAAAAATGTGAGTAATTAGGTGTAGAGTTGGGCATTCTATGATAAATGAAGATGAGTAAAATGAGTAATGGAAAAAAGAAAAATCTATAAAATTATTGTTTTAAGATATGTCAAATCTTTTATACATCAATATTATCTCTTTCTAGTATATTCACTAGCATAACAAGATTGGTTTTTTCGTATTCAACTCTGCATATATTGAATTATGACAAACCTTTTGAATTAAATGTATTTATTCAAGATCATTATTAAAACAATAAGAATTTAGAAGAACACTAAAGCTTTTGTAAGAAAAATAAAAGAACTTATTATGATTAAACATAATGACCACTCAAAAGTTACATATATTATAAGCATAAAAAGCTTATTTAGAAACATGTATCTCTATATGTCCAATCATTTTCATGGAAAAAGAAAGCTCAAGATTATTATTATTGAAACATGAAAAAATTTAGTTCCATTCACCATCTTGATCATAAATATTTAGAATAATAATAATTGAATCAATAACAGGAAATTCATGATCCTATACTTTTAATAATACCGTAATAATAAATACTTTTAGAGCTTTTACATCATAAACTTTTAACTAATTAACTTTATATTATTATTTTTTTCCTAACTTTCAAATTATTTTTTATTATATTTATCATTGTTTTACTTATTATTAAGTCAAGTGACTCTGATCTTGAAAATAATTACACGTATTTTTAAAATAAGTATATATATTTAGTTAAATAAAATAATAAAATTAACAATTTAACATATTAAATTATTCAATTATAATTCATTTTAAGTATTCATACTTTAATTTATAATTTTATTATATATTGTTATATTTCAAATAACATAATATAAATTTATAGTTATTCCAAATACATAAATAAAATTTAAACATTATATGTCTATAAATTTTAATACAAAACCATTAACTTATTATATAAAATTTTAGGTTTTAAAATTTTGAGAATTTGGTATTAAAAATTTATTCAAATTATAAAATACTATTTCTATTTCATTTTAAAACAATAATAAAATTTTTATCTTTATATAAATATTTATCTAACCAGTTAAAATTGGTAATTTACATCACTAAACATAAGAGGCCTGTTAATTGAGGTTTTTTTTTATGTAAAAAGCAATTTATTCTTTGTTAAAGGATTAAAACTTGATTAAAATACAAACATCAATTCTTATTACCCATTGAAAAAAGTTTTAGGCCGAGTTTAAATTTTAAAAAAATCAAAATAATGAAAAAATTCAAAGAAAGGACCAATTTTCTCAATTGAAACAATTTATTGTGGAATCGTAGCTACATAATAGAAAATCAATTAATTAAAAAATCAAAATAATCAATTGACATGCGAGTAAATACATCTACACAGGAAAACAATCAATTCAAACAAATAATCAATCAATTAATTTTTTCTTGTGAGAAATTCACTCAAAAACACTAATCAATTAAAATAGAAAAACAGTACATTTGAAAAAAATTCAAATAATATCAATTTAACAAAAACTTGATCTAGATTAGGTTTGATTAACAATATAGTAAGTACAGAATAGAGAAACACAATAAATTGAATTCCAAATCCCAAAAACAATTAATTGAAAATTGTATAGAGACAGAGAATTATGCAAAATCAAATGGAGGAGGTAAAGAGAGAACAAGAACACTAAAAGATTTTTATGGATTCTCTCTTCTTCAATAGTTACATTAAGTCTCTTTGCCAACAGATAAAACAAATCTGTTCAAGATTACAAATATTCACATAATATAACAACGAAACAATATTGCATCCTCCAAGATCACACAAACACAGTACATAATTCTACTTCACCCGTACAAGAATAAACCCTACACAAGTGTAGTCCAAAATACCTTCGACCAATGAAAATTGAAAACAAAATAGCATTACAATTACATCAAAAGCAAACCAGGAGAGGAAAATGAATTTCAGTGACTCATATGTATATAATAGTACAATCTATAAATTTGATAATATTTATTTGTAAACAAAAAAAATCAGTAATTTATTGTTCAAGAGTGTTTAAACTGGTGTACAGTTGTTGTAAATTGTTTGGCCATTTAAATCCATTATTCTATGACAAAAGCAAGCTCCAGAGCTTGAGTTATGAGTGTACTCCTAAAAATAAGAAGCATGCATGTTGGAATGCAATTATATATTCTTTAAATAAAATACTATCAAATGTTAATGATAAATATTTTTAGAATGTTAAAAAAAAAAAATAGCATATAGAAATACTGATCCTTTATATCTAGTGTTTCTTGCAGTTGATTATAATTTAAATAAAGGAACTTAAGACATGGAAGGTTATTGAGAGATGAAAAAATTTTTGCTGTTCAAACTGTTATTCTTGAGACTTTATTCTTATAAATTTGTTTCCTATTTAAATCCATCGTTATTCTTGAGATTTAATTGTTATAAATTTGTTTCCTATTTAAATCCATCGTTACTCTTAAGACTTAATTGTTATAAATTTGTTTCCTATTTAAATCCATCGTGATAAAAACAAAAATGAAAGCATCAATTTATCATGACTCGGTAAGATAGAATCGTGGAAATAAATTTTTTAATTAATGAAAAAAAAGTTAAAAAAATTACTTGAAATGGTGTGTCAAATGTAACCTAGATTATATAAATTTAGATAAAAGAGGAAATGATGAAATATTTCGATTAATTTAAAAACTTATAAATTAGTTTAGATTCTTTCTTGTTTCTGAAATAGGTAATAATATATATTTTGATTGTTTTATATTAGAAGATATATTTGTTCCATCTGGTTACTGTTGACGCACACAGATCTACAAGAATTGCTACGATGTTTTTGAAAGAGACGGAGCCAACCCTAGGTTACCTCACTCGGAAGGAGACGACGGAGGTGAAGCTTCCACGTCCAACCAGGGAAGGTATCGAGAATGCCATGGTTGGGAAGAAAAGGTTTCAGTATGAGGAGGAAGTGAGGAAAAATCCTTTGAATTGGACATGCCTGAGCTCTTGTGGAAGGCATTCATTGACTTTGAGACTGCTGAATTTGAAGAGTTGGGTGATGTTAGCTTAGTCCAGTCTGAGCTGCCCAAGAAACTCAAGAAGAGAAGGTATGATAGTTCTACTACAATTGAAGAAATCTTGGAAAATGCTTACAGTTGGAAGAAGCAAAATTGTCTTCTTATAGTTGATGTTATATTTTTAGTGTGTATATTAGACCTGCACGTTATATTTTTGTTTCATTCTCTTTCATTTTCATTTTCGTTCTCATTCTCTTTCTCACTCTTCTGCTTTCGCCTTTGTTTTGCTTGAACCTATTCCGCTTCCACTGTTTTCCTGATTTACTCTTTGGTCATCTTTTACCGTTAATGTGGATGTCTTAGGCGTTGGTTCTCCTTGTAGTTAACATGGCAGGGTTGAAGAAAGGAAGATCTTTTTTACCAACTCAGACACCTTTACTGTTATGGTTTAGCTGAGCTTTTTTCGTGTTTGAATTGAGTTATAGATAAATTATATATGCGACGGAACGAGCCTAAGTAATTTTTGAGTTTAGACTACTTTATCTACAAAATCCTAATCTATTTTATACAGATTTATTGATTAAAACCTAGTCACGACGGCAAGGCTTATATCGGCTAAAACTCTCCCAAACCAGTAATGTCTTCGTTTTAGTCTTATCATTTTTTATTTTTATTTTCATGAAAGAGGAAAAAATATCTATAAGAGTACCAACACTTTGCAAGACTCATAAAGGGATACAGGTTCACCACCTTCTACATATACTAAAAGGAGGATTCCAAACAACCTTAAAAGAAAACCTGCACAACACCAATGAGCAAATGGTTTTGCTCCAACAAACAAACAAAGCTATCACAAGACACAAGCAAAACCTCCTCTAAGTCAACCTAGAATGCTGATAAGTAAATGAAGAAACTTACCATCAAAATATGTATAACCTCACTTTACTGTACCAACGCTGAAATTTATACTCAACAGAATTGAATTAGGCAGCAGAACGTATTAGAAGTCCCTTTCCTAATTCTCAACACGAATACTACCTTCAAAAATGACATTTTGTTGGAATGGTTGGAGACCCTCTTGGAACGAAGATTTGATAATAAAATTCCACATGGCCTTGGAAGAGGTGATGAAGATTGCTTTGGAACCTTGATTATGATAATGTAGAATGTCTTTAGCTCATATTTGAATTTGTTTGTGTCATTCTATCATTTTCTTGCCATGTTCTCCATTTTAATCAAGTGAAAAAGTGTTTTTAAAACTGTTTTTATGAGAAAAGGTGCTGCAGAACAAAAACAATCAGCTGTGTATAAAAAATAATTTATTGTTTTTGTGCTGAAGGAAAAACAACTATAATTGTTTTTACTTGACATTACAGGTTTTACTATATAAACTTACGTGCAGCAACTTGACATTACAGGTTTTACTATACAAACCTACGTGCAGCTGTTTTTGAGTATAAAAATCATTCTGAAAAGTTTGAAAATCATTTTTTAAAAATCACTTAAGAGTTCTTTTGAAGATTGCATTCAAGATTGAAGAGGTGGATCAAGATTGAATCAAGATCACCCTTAATTTTTCTTTTTAAGTGGGATATTGCTTGCATTTGATTGGGGAGAATCCAGCAGTTGTTCTATAAGTGATTCTTTCTATATTGAGATAGGTTTTTGGCAGCTGTGATATTGAGTATTCTAGTTCAAAAATCATAGGTTCTTTGATAAAATTATACTTGAACTTCCAGTATTCTATTATAAATATATTTAATTATAAATATATACTAATCTCAACATTACATGTGATATGCTTTGTTTAGAAATTTATTAATTTCTTACTAGAAAAGCATTAAAAGTATGCATAATCACGACAACCTAAATTTAGCACTGTACCATTTTTTCACAGATTAATATGAATATTTATATATTGGGACAGTGACAACCCATATGCAAGTCTCTCACAATTATACATATATTCACTTCTTAATTGATACAATAAAATAGAATATTATTCCTTTAAATTTGAGAATAGTACATCAATGTATATATCATTATACAACACTACTGCACTACCAAATCAGATCCAACACTGTACTGCACAGCCACATCTGTTAAATATTAAATGTTAAATTAATAGATGAACCCAAATTGACCAATTAAAATAGTAAGGGATTATCACATATAAGGGAAGACAAATTTTGCAAAATAACAATACTTAGGTAACAAATGTACTTTAATTACTCAGTTACATACACTCATTCAAGGATTTCACCTAATTTTTTTTTACTTTAATTAACTATTAAGTTACCTACTATGTAGAAAAGAAGATAGTGTTACCGGGCAAAGAGCCAAACCTCATGAAATATATTGTAATGAACAAGGCAGAACATGGGTAGCCAATGACATTCAAAGGGCTGAAATCATTTTAATCTAAATACTTTTTTAATAGAGATTCAAAACATTAATTATGTCCATTAAATTTAATCTTTATTGATTTTTTTCTTCACTTTAACAATACCATATTGACAATATATATCCTATTTTAAGTTAATTGAGTTTTTTCTATTTTTAAATTTGATTAAAGTTTGAATTATCATCATTTTATAGATTTTTTTCGGCTTAATTAGTGCAAACTAAGTTAAACCAAAAACCATATCATTAATTTTTAATCATAATAAAAAACAGACGTTAAAATTTTTTATTGATTATCTATTTTAATTATTTAAATAAATATTAATATTTAATCAAATATACCAAGAACAAATTAAAAAAAACAAGGACTTAAAATTACACTCTGCCATTTCAATATAATTTAATATATTTCAATCTTCTTCCATCTGTTTAGATTCATGCACAGTCCTATATTGCATCCTGATAAATTGTTAATCAAATAATTGGTTAACTTGTTAAGTTTGTTAACCTTGATAGTTGTCCACAATTTTTGTTCCAGATTAGTTCCGCAGATTTTTTTTTTTAGAATTTGGTTTTTATATACCATAGAATATGAAGTTTAAAGTTTACACTCAATTTTTGTGGATTTATAATTTTCATAATGAAATTCCCAGTTACTTAACTAAACTTATTTAAATTGTGCTAATTGATACTTAATTATGGAATAATTTATTTTATGTTGTTTTAAAGATCTTGCTTATTTCCCTTACTCCTGTTAAGAATATTCAAATAATTATTTTTGGACAATTATTTAGGACTATTGTGTGCTAATAATGAATTCATTTTAATAATATTTATGACAAACAGATATTTTTAAATGAAGAATAAATTTTATTACCAGTACAATTGTAATGAAAAGTTTAAAATTTGATTTGATTTTCTTATGGGAAAACTTAAGTTTTTTTTAAATATTAATAGTAAAAATCAAATATTAATAAAATAGATATTTTTTTATAAGGTGTAGGTTTGGTGTGACGTAGAGGTGGAAACAAGATGCAGGTTGGAATTATATGGCGCATGTTGAAGGCTAATGGTGTGCCGCGCATGGTGGTTTTGCGTGTTAGCTTTGTGAAAATACATAAGAGGTACCATGGGACTCTTGGTGGCGGTATTGCGGTTTGGTAGGTGGCGGTTTTGTGGAGATAAATGGAGGCATAGTGGAGGTTCGGGAAAGCTTGGTGGAAGGTGTATCGAGGTGGGCGTTTGATAGTTGAAGGAGGTATAGTTGGTGTGGTGAAGTTGGTGATGCTGGTAGGCTTGGTTCATGCTTAGCGTAAGCCCTAGAGACGTTGATATGTAAGCTAGAGGCTTTTGAAGTGGCTCATGGAGATGGAGAGGGTGGGAGAGGGATGGAGGTGGCGGTGAAAGGCGGTGCTCGCAGCGGTGTTAGGTGACTTAGTTTGTGGCACCATGGTGGCGTTGTGGAAGTTTCATGGTGGGAGAAGGCAGCGTTGTGCGTTATGCATGGAGTGGGAAGTGTTTACATGGTGGTTTAGAGGTAGGATTGTTGTGTGGAGGGCATGAACATGAAGAAGCTATTTAGGATGTAGAGGGGTGATGGGATGCTTTTGTAACTTTAGTGGAAGGAATGCATGTAAGCATGGTAAAGGTAAGGTGAAAGATGCGTACAGTTTGGTACAGTGAAAGATGTGTGGGTGAAGCAAGAGTAAAAGGTTTTTCTCATGACTGCAAGCATGGGTCTTTTGAAGGCATGAAAAGACAGGGAAGAATGAGAACGATTTTGTGGCTAAAAGGGTTGAAGATAAGCATAACTTGAGTGGAACATCTTGGTGAGGAAGAACGCATGGAGAGAGTGGGGCGTGAAGTTTTTTTTTTTGAAATTTTATGTATTGGATGGATACATTTGTTTATTTGGTGTCATTACTTTAAAACATTTAACATATGATATAAATGTGATCGAAACCAAAATGAAGAAACCAAAGAAGCAAAACAAAACATGAATCCATGAAAGATCTTTTTACGTAAAAATGTTCATCATGGGCAATAGGGGCACAAGATGAGAACATGGGTTACCACTAAAACGAAGGTGAAGAAATTTTTACCTTGAAGAGGGCTGCTCAAAAGAAAAACTTCTCTTCCTCAACTTTTCTTCTCCTCTGCTCTTTGCTCTATCTTCCTCTTTCTCTTTTCTCTGTCGTTTTTTTTTTCACTCCCCCTCTGTTACTCATTCTGCACCCTCTCATATATTTCCCCCCTCTCTCTCTCAGTATCCTTTTTTCAACGAATCACTCCCCCTCGCAAGCCATTTCCCCCCTTTTTTTCCAAAAGAAAACCAAGCAATCCCTCCATAATTTGAAACGCAAAGTGTTTCTAATACCAAATAGGAAATATAGGAAAACTTTTGCTGCAATGACCAAAAGCCAGCCCTTGTAAGAGGACAAAACTATCTTTCCTTTATCTCTATGCATCAGTGGTAAAAATATTGGAGACATATGTTAGGGACAGGCTGTATCGGAGGTACAGAAGATTTGAAATTGCAAGTGGTATGGGGGTGCACCATTGACCCAAGTAGGGGGTTGAGAATAGAAAGGTAAGCCATGATCTAAGAGAAATGGGAAGGGGATGGGTTATGCCCCTGTACCCATCCTAACTCCATATATGCGTATAATAAAAGAATACACAGAAAACTTTTTTTTTTGAATAATTAAATATTTACTTTTTTGAAATTTATTTTGATTAATAAAATAAAAAAAGTTTTACTTCTTTTTTAAACTATGATTTTTTTATTATTATCCGCACGAAATTGAGTATGAACAGTAACGTCGGTTAGATCGACGTTACCTCTTTTCTTTTCCGTGTCAGTCTTAGAATTAGTTTTGCTAATGCTATTTACATCTCATTTTAAGGTCAGTACTAACTTAAACGAGCTTTCGGTGACTTAACATTTATTATATAATCAATATTATTTTTACACGTATACATCAATTTTTATCTATTTGTGTCAGTTTTGACACACTATTTCTTTAATTTTTTTAGTGTAGGATAAAATTTTCATTATTATTTGTTTGTCACATAAAGATACTTACACATGCCCAAAACTTTTAAAGGTTATGTAAATGAAATTTTGGTATTGAAATAGTTTGAATGTTCGAATTAATTGGGCCAAGAAAACAATTATGGAAATTGCGAAATTTTAATAGTTATAACATGAGTGTTATACTTACATAATACTATTTTTGATATATTTTTTATTGACTAGAATTTATTAAAAACAATAACAAGAGAAGAGTAGATTATTATATAAGATTGAGATTTTTATTAAATTTAAACTAATGAAAAGTATTTGTATTTCTCTATTGTAAAATATCTATTCTGTAAGTGTAATATGTGTTGGGAAAATCTGAAGAGGCAAAACCGGGGAGATCTCACAAGAATGAGAACTGAGCTAAACCCACACAAGGAAATGACACCAGTTTCAACCCAAAACCTTAAGGCATTAGGTTTGTGGGTCTTCTTTCTTGTATGTTGCTCAACTTTCTCACTTCTACTCAATGTAGGACTTAGACTCACACTTGGATACCTAACAATCTCCCCCTCAAGTGAGAGTCCCTTCCACATTGGTACACTCCCTCGAGCAGAAGCATTTTCAAACACGAGTACCTTAATCACAAACGACCCTCACTTGTACCGCCGTTTACACACTTAAACGGGACACGCTTCCCTGAAACTTTCGTCAGGAAGACTTTTGATACAGGGATCAAACTGCAGTCGTATGAGCCAGTCACCGCCACGAACCTTCGGCTCTGATATCACTTGTTGGGAAAATCCGAGGGGGAAACATCGGGGAGATATCTAACAATGAGACATGAACCAACATATAAGGGAATGACACCACCTTCAACCCAAAACCTTAAGGTATTAGGTTTTTGGATCTTCTTTCTTATATGTTGCTCAACTTTCTCACTTTTACTCAATGTGAGACTTAGACTCACATTTGGATACCTAACGATATGTACTAATTAACAATCATTTTAGAAGTTTTAATTGGAAGTTCTAGCTCAAGTGAGTCTTGTATTTTGTAAAATTAATCTTATGCAATTTTACCAATTTTCTACAAATACTATATTTTTTTATTATTTTAAAATACTCAGTAACTTTTTAATTTATTCCATCAATTTTAAAAAGTTTTCCAAATTAATTGTAGAGTGTATCGGTGACATTTTTTTTTTTAATTTCTTATCTTTTTTTCATTTTAATATATTTCTAATGTACTTTCTTGTAACATAATTTGTATTAAAATATAGATGAATAGTTATATTAGTATTACATGTTTTTTTTTCTTTCATTTTCACTTTAAATTTAAATTAATTTCATAAATTAATTTGACAATATACCGTTTACACTTAATTATATATCATCATTTAATCATATATCATAATTTAATCATACATCTAATTAATATAAAATCTCTATTTATGAATTAATTTCTTTCTATTTAATTTATCTTTTAGCTTTTATTTATTCAATAGTTATGTGTTTCATAACTAGTTATACTAAGTTTGGGATTTTTATTATTTTAAGCCTTGAGATTTTATATGTTCTTGAATTACTAAACATCTTCTTTTGTAAGTTTTAATTGTGAAACTTTATGCTTGGTTGAGTTTTCGATTGTTCTCTTAAAAATAGTTTATATTGTTGTTGTATTTTCTTACAAAATTAGTTATTTTAAATTGTGATATGTTACGAAAAAGTGATTATTTTGTCTCTTTTTATGGTTTTTGTTAACATTTAAATATATATTTTTTATTTTATATTTGTTTTAGGAATGACTTTTGTTCCTTAACCTTAAATGAAAGGAAAATTATTAGAGGTTAGTATTCTCTTCCACTAAGTGTTATTATATAAGTAATGAAAATAATTAAGTGATGAAACCAAAACTTAATTAAGATTTGAATTTGTTCATTGTTTCAGTCTTAAAATAATTTCACAAGAATCTTAAACAATGATAAGAGTAAGAATTAAATATAAGAATAAAGAATAACTTAAATACATATAATGTAAAAGAGATAAAACTAATTGAAATTAAACAAATGAGTTATAGAAAATATATCAACCAGAGAGTTTAAGCTAAAGAATATGAACTTTGGATAGAATTAAACTAGAAGAAAGATAACTAAATAAAATAAAGAAAATGAGATAAGAAAACAAAGAAAGGAAATTAGTTAGATAAAATAACAATATGTACCACTTGTGAAAACTTCACCATCATTATCAAGATACATATTTGATTAAGAAAACACTTGATTGTGATCTATATCATTTAGTTAAGAAAATATTTAAAATTCATCATTTTCAAACCTCGTTCAATGTTCACCTATGATACTAAAGACATGGAAATCTTGCTTAATCTTTTACAAAATATTTCAAATATATAGAATGACTCATTTTTTAGCAGACCCGAACAAGATTTTTTTTTCAAAAGTTTTGAACCATATTTTATGTTTAAATACCCTATTTTTTTTATGTTAAAATCATCTCTCATCTTCCCTCGACATCAAGTAGGTGGCCTTTTGCTTACTTAAGTTCATCAATCCCATAGAGATTTTTCTTTTGTCTGATTGTGAATACAATTTGTTCATCATAAAATGAGCTATACATGTGTCCATATTAAATTAAACTATACACCATTGTCACATAATTGATTATGCTTAGCAAATTATATTTTGGTCCTTTTACATTATTTTTAATGCAAACATGTGAAAACATACCCACAAACCTAGTACTAGAAATCTTATATTTTCTGACTCTATTAAAGCCTACTTTACCGCCTTCATGTTTTTTGAAGTCTAGGAATGTAGACTTTGCCTCCGTCATGTGTCGTTAGCATCTACTGTCTAGTAACCGACTTTGATTTTGACCTCTTCCCATATAACAAATTTGCTATGCGAATTATAAGCTCTTTAAGTACCTAAATCTTTTTGGATCTTTCTTATTAATTATGTGTAATTATTTTATGTGTAATTGTCTTATGTGTGTACATTTGACATGTATACATCCAGACTTTCAACAGATCTTACAACTATTATAAAAGATTTCATAAAAACATCTTTCATTTTTTTGTCCCCATCATATCATATCAATTGTTCTATTTCTTCGACATCTGTCTCTTGTGTTTGTTCAAAAGATAATATATTTTCACTAGTCGTAACTTAATTACTTTTGAGGTTATCATTTTCCAATGTTAAAGTGTTAAACCTTTGTTTGACCTCAAGATATTTTTCAAAGGTAGAGTTACAACTAGTAAGGAGATCCTAAAAATATATATCATTATTCTCATCCTCATTAGATGATGAGAATGATGAGTTTGGCACAATATCAAAACAAAAGTTAGGTTTAGATAACCTCTTTTATGTCTACCATAAGATAGAGATCAACATGTTTGTTTGCATTAGAGTTTGAGTCTTGTGAAGTAGCCATCAAACTTTTCTTGTGTGAGCAATGCTTTCTTCTTAGCTTCATTTCTCATGTTTCCATGCTTATAACACTCAAAAAAGCAATGTCTTGTAAAGGTTTCTTTTTCTTTTTCCTATACGAGCTTTCTTTTCTTTTTAGGGGAAACCCTCTGTTTTCTTGCCCTCTTTGTTTAAATAGTTACTTGAATCTTCTAGATGTAAGAGTGATTTCGTTATTAGATGAATAATTTGAATATGTTTCCATTGTTTGGTAGTCGTTTCTCTTGAGGAAGATCTGGCCTATAGTCTTTTCTTTACTATTATTATTACTTCCTTTTGTTCTCTATCCTATAGGTGAACTTCATGAACTCTCAAAATCCCAAAAAACTCATCTTGAGTGAGCTTTTCGAGATGATAGCCTCAATGATGGTTTTAGGCTCCCCGATCTTATGCATGTTGTCAAACAACTTCAAATTTATTTGTGCTTTGGAGAATCTCGTATCCCTTTTACAATTTTTAATGTGCATGCTTTATTATATTTATTTTTGAAAAGTACACAAATAAGTGTGTAACTTGCTTTGTTGTTAAGATGAATCTTGTTGTAGTCTTCCTCATTTTAATTCTCCTTTTGAGATGTGATCTCTACATGTCTTTTAATGATGATTTGTGATGGTTGATAATGTGTGAACTTTATATACATTTTCATTATATATTTTCCTACGGAAAGTCTTCTCTAAAGAATGCAAGAGGTCTAGAGAGAGAAGTTCCTTTTGCGATCATTTAAGATTTCATGCTTGCCATGGGATCTTTTTCTTCTAACACTTTTGGACGCACAACCTTTTAGAGATTGAGCACTGATACAAACTTCAAAAAACAAGAAAAACACAAGAAGGGAGGATTGAATTGTGTTTTAAAAATTTCTTTGTTTTTTCTTAGTATCATATGATGTTTCACGGTAGACGCTAGGTTCAGTATTTAAAGAAATGAAAGACTTAATTCTTGCAACTTTTGTGTTAACAGTTCACCCTTTTTAAGTTGTTATGCAAATAACATACAATATACAGAGAGATGAAGGAGAGTGCTTTCATGATACTTTTATACTAATTTGTTTGTCGCAATAAACTATATTCAGTTCTTGACCAACCAGTAAAGTTTCACTAAGCAGACTGTGAAGTACACAAGTACTATTTTATCAGACCGCTCTTGATTAACATTGAGTATTCTTTGTGGTTGTAGCCTACTTTGGCTAATCTAGGTCAAGTATTTTATACTTAAGCCACTCCTGAATGACTACTAAGTATTCTTTACTCAGATCACTCTTGGTTGAACACAAAGTATTATTTCATAAGTCACTCTTGGCATAGCACAATTACAAAGTTTGGTTGATCAACAAGTTATTTTTTACTCTCACTAGCGTCTTCAATGTATACAAGGTTTAAGCTTTCTCTACTAATTTGTAGGAATGAACACAAATTGTGTTCTTATAAAACCTTTGGGGCATAAGAAAATTTGACAGAGTTTCAACACTTGCAAATTATGGCTCTTTTTTTTCAAAACATGTCTTACATTCTCTCTTTCTGTTTATTGAGTATCTTTGAACTCTCTTAATTGTCTTTTTCTTGCCTGATAATCTTCTGTGTTGAGAAATATTAAATGCATGACAACTAACATTAATTTCTTTAATTTCTTTTCTCTTCACGCAATCTCTTTGATAAACAGCATAAACAGTAGTGCTTATCTTTTTTCGATGGCATAACCTTTTACACCAAAATAATGGCTAAATATGAACACCAAAGGACATATAGTTAAACTAGAGTTGAAAAAAGCTTGTATTAGGAGAATTGACAAATGTTTCAAATTTTACTCTACCTTTAAAATATATTTAAATGTTGTTTGTTTGGCATTGTGGACTAATGTAGAAGACATTTTTTATAATACAAACTCTAGCTTTAAAAATATTCTTCATTAAAATTGTTAGTTTGATCATTTGGTTGTACTTATCGTTTCATCTTCAATTTTCGACTATCAACGTTGTGGTTAGTTAACATAATGTTTTAATAGTTTAATAAACAATACACTTGTATGGTCTAATATTCTTTGTATAAGGAGCAATTAGTTTAAACACTTTATCAAAATTACTGGATGTTCAACTTTTTCCCTAACAACATCAAATAATGTCAAAGGTGTCAAATAATATCAAAGGACAAGATAAAAAAAAAATATATATATATATATATATTATTTATGATCTAATGTATGCACCTGTCTTGTTGGTTTAAAGACTTAATCAAAATTACTAGATGTTCAACTTTTTTCTCTAACAACAATATATATTATTTAAGGCTTCTGAAATCTAATATTCAGGATTTAGAATATTGACTTGAGAGACAAAATAAAATACAGAATTAAAATATTGACTCAAAAGACAAGATAAAATATAGATTTTATCTCAGGATGGATGGGATTATGTAGGCACACTAACGCGGACATGATTAGAAGTGTGGCTTGAAGAAGCTGGCAAATTTAATTGGTCTACACTGCAAGCAAATTTTTGTACTAGTCTTGAGTGATAACTTGTTCAGGACTACATGAATCCTAATTTCTTGGTTGGTCCTAATTCTCTTCAATCTCTTCCTAGACAAGATTGTGCATTGTAAATTATTTTTTGAACCTAAGTTAAGAGGATACTGGAGTTTCTTATAGCACATATTAACAATGTCCATTCTTTCCATAATAGAAACAAACCTTTTCTGAGACACGTTCCCAACTGTTATTGTCTTTGTGTCTGTCAAAGTTCTTTCTATTATCACTGATACCAACAAACACTTCGGTTTCTTCACCAATACTTTGGTTACCATGCCTTTCACGTTGAATTATGACAGAAAAAAACTGTTTAGAGAGGGTAAAGGATTCATCAACAATATTTGAGATTTGACAATTCCAAATTAATCTTTCAAACCGTTCAGAAATTGAATACTTTCTGAAAGTCTATAATTTTTTGCATTACTCAAGACTTTGCACTTACATCAAATAGGATAAGTGCAAGTACGATTCGACATATAACACAAATCAAATCTCTTGTGAAAATCATTCCTTTAAATCAGACTTAACATTTTTCACGAAAACTAACCTCTCTCCTATTGATGGGAAGATGAAATTCACGATCCATGAGTGCACTAAATTGTTGCATCTTTCCCAAGAGAGATTATGTGAATCTATAACAGGTGATACCAGGACAGTTCTGTCATCAAATCTGTATCTGTTCTTCGCGATCAAAGCTTGGGGTATCATTCTAGCCCAGAATGATTGTTTCTTGTTGTAAGTTCAGGTGTGATAGAAACATTGGAAGGGCCTTCCCTTCCTTGAATCTTGAAAAGGGTCTAGGATAGTGACTGCATCCTCGATGGGTAGAGATATCATAATAAGAAAACTGGAATCATTGAAGTTTTAAATAGAATGTTTCTTGTACATAAAAAATAAAAGAAAAGTAACAAACTAAAACAGACATGACTGATGTCTATAACCATGTAGCGGATCATGAGTTGTTGATTCAGTGGTGGTAGTGGATGAATCATGTAATACACTTTGCAGCTATTTTACGACTCCAATTTTTGTTACTTTTATATTTGTTTGTTACTTATGCTATTTTTTACAGGTCTAGTAACTGTTTCAAAAACATTAGTTCTATTTTTCAAATTGCAGAAGGATAACAATAAATCAAATGCGTAGATGTGACCATTTAAGGAGCGGGGAAAATGATAAAATGAGTGAACAGCAAATGCATCATGATTAAGGTGTCAAATTATTTCCTTGAAGAGAAGGAGTAGCAGATATTCCATGTAAAACTCTGCGAAACTCAAGTAAAGCGATTCCTTTTTGTTAACACCTTTCCTATAGCTTATTTGTATAAAGACTCTACATAGCTTATCGCGATGCCTTGATGCCTTGTTCAGTGCTTTGAGAGCTGAAAGGTAAGTGCAAAAGGAGATATTTGTAGGTGCCCAACATCAAAAATTGTATTCGAACGTTAGTGCTACTTTTACAGGTTTGAGTGACTCGCTTGGACTTTTACCCGATGCCATGAAGTGTTTAAAATCCCTCTCAGGTTCCAAATGTCTTCAACCTTTTCAGGCTGGACATTTGCAGCAGAATCTACCTGCAAATTAGACAAAAGGTTAGATGTCACTAAATATCCCTGACTAAATTAGAGGGGTGATAATGAAAATGGTGTGAATATAGTATTAGAAGAGTAGTTATTCAACTTCTTGGGCAGTTAGTTGTTAGCAAAGTAGTTAAGTCAATTACACAACTGACTAGGTTGTTAAGTATTATAGTCAACTAAGGCGTTAAGATAGGTACTTAGTTATAAGCTGTCACTATGACAACTATACTGATCCTGTAAATTCTTCAGTGTATATATACCTTTGTTCTTTTAATTAATAAAATCTCTATTCTGTTTAACTTAGCATCTAGAGCTTGAAGGTCCTCAAGGGTTAAACCTACTCCTTCCACTTTGCTTACCTCCGCTTCTAACTCAACACATTCTCACACTCAATCTCTGGAAAACTATATGAAAAAAGTTTTCTTCTATGGTACTAGCAGGTAGAATCTATATCAGCACATTGCCTCCAGCATTTAACTGTAGATAATCTATATAATTGGTCAAGCTTAATACATTATGTAAGTACATAATCAATTATGGAAAGCTTATAAATTATATACATGGCATTATAAACATCATAGAACAGCACTCTTTCGTAAGAAATAACGTGAGTGCATCACAAATGACAAAATGGTCTATATCTCAATGCTAGCATGACTTTCCCTAGGTTTCTGGCATTTGGAGTGCGGATCCAATTTACAATAAATCATCCATTCAAACCCTTGCATTTACCTAAAACAAAATCACAACTTACCTACAGATCAACACTAATCCATAGGCGCCTATAGTAAAAACACTGAAACAATCAAAGGCTAAAAAAGAAAAGTTATTGACAATGGAGTAAGATGCAACTTTGTATCCAGTTTGATACAAAGGTTGGGGTTAACTGCTAACCCCAACAATAGATGACTGTTAACCACTTATAATTTGAATTGAATAACCATTATCCTACCATCGTGGTCCTACATAATATATCTATACATGTTAACAACAGATTTACAGACTCGTTAAGTACATTAGAAAAGATACTAGAATCACAACAATGGGACTACATACCGCTTTTGCAATAATCTCAGTGCTCTGAAGAATATCAGCTGTGACTTCAAACAACACCCATGCCCATTTGTCACTGCTGGCATGCTCTGATATATAGGGAACCCCACTTTTCTGAAATCTTGAAGCTTCCATCCATGTTTTGCCTCCATCAATAGACACATCTACTCTCTCAATGCCTCTGCCACCTCCTGAGGCCGCATATCCACTAATTTTTACCTGCACACGATGTTGCAAGAATTAAGATTTCAGTAAATTACAACAAGGACAAAAAAATGCAAGAAAAAACTATCGAAAAATCATCAAATGGAACATATGCCAAAAATTGAGTTAAGGTGGATGGATAGGTGTGTATTGAAAATTTGTTGGTGCAAAGATTGTGTACGTGTTTTCATTTTCAGGAAACTTCAAATACAAGTATTATTTGAATTTACTTAAGAGGAAAACAAATAATTTTCTCAGTACTGGAAATCGATTAGGGAACAAGAACAATATATTTTGAACAAAAAGTCAAATCAAATAGAGTGATGATAATTGGAGACCAGAAAATCCTAGTCAAAGTTCCAAAGGTGCATGCCATTTATTTAATGAGATCAAGATAAAGAAAAAAAAACAAAGCAAATTTATATGTTTTAGAACTTCATAGTGACTAATAAAAACACTTTCATGTAACTCAAAAAAAGCAAAGAAGAATCAATGCTTCCCACATATACATGCATGAATAGCCCATTATAGGCCGGTCTGGACAAGTTTCTCAGTAAACTAAAATAAGAAAAAAACGAATTTTGAGTTCTCAATAAGCTAAAATTAGAGAAGTTATATGAGAGAGAGCTTCTACAAATTGGTTAATGCATAAGCTACTTTTAGGATATGAATAAGCTAATTTCAATTTTTCCTCTCATAAAAGGAACTTATGGAGAAACTAATCCAACCAGGTATACACAAGATTAAATAAACTAACCTTCCCAGGCTTTATTGTGCTCACATCTTCTAGAGAACATATAACACACTGCCACAAAAAATTAAGCATTAGTTTTTGTTAGGAAATCAAGAAACGGAAATCCTAATACACAACACCTACTCTGCCACAAAAAACACTGCAACAGAAAGAGTTTGTATTCCTTGACAACCTTATAGCAACACACACCTGGGAAAACAAATTACATGCCTCCCTCCCCCCTCCCTCCTTTCCACAAAGGGAGCACTCTCCTTTTCACACTAGAAAATCCCAGTACCTCAATGTAATAACATGAGCTGAAAAAAGCTCCGCTACAACAAAGGACCTGTTTACTACGCCAAATCACATATGAACTACCCAATTACAACTAATCACAATTTTAACCCCTTTTAACTTTTTCTTCTATGAAGTTCGTCCCCAATTTTTTTCAGCTTTATCACCATTGCAACAGTTTGAAAGAGGTTTGGTAAAACAAACATAAACTTGTTCTGCTTGGTTCATCATGCCCCGATTACTCAAGATGTAACGAATTATATGTATTAAACAGAGTTTAAAAATACCAACTGAGATTTTTTGTACTTAAAAAGGAAGGCAGAAACAGAAACAGTAAAATAATCAAAATACCTGAACTGGGAAATCCATTTGGGGTCTGCGGGTAGACCAATCAATATTGTCCCAATTAACTGATGGTGGAAACATTTTGTAGTCCTTTTGCATGAAAAAACCCTGATAAATGATAATGTGAAGTTATAGGGCATTTGAATAGGAAACTTTTGGTATATGAATACAACTCTACATAATATATTAGACCTGGCATTCTTCTGCGATGATATTGATCTCTTCCAGCCATTTAACAGACCGGGCTCCAATGACACCAGGAACAACAACACGTAATGGATACCCATGATCCCTATTAAGAGGCTAATGAAAGGGATATTAAACAGAGCTGAAAACACTAAATAAAATAATAACATAATATACCTCACCACCCAAAGCCAAAAGAAATATCCAGAAGTAAATCCACACTAATTTATAATTGTGTTACAAAGGAAAGACAAAGATTAAAGATATTTATGGTTCAATGACAAAGTCTATGATGAATAGTACTCATGCATACCCCCTAGGTGTTCTTCTCGTTACCTATAAGAGAGTAATTGTTTTAAACTTTGCAAAATCTATTCAATAGCTAATCTTATTTATTCTACAGTGAATCATTGGGTACACGCAAAGAAGTAAGAAAAAAAAAATTAAAAAGGAAACTCAATAAATATTATAAATTAAAGATACTTGATTTATATCAGATTTATGCAAGTTCAAAGCCAATAGACTAGTGCCTGGCCTACTTCTTGGCATAAGTAGGTTACGCTCTTTTAATAGAAAAATCCATTTCATATCATATCATATTATTTAGAATGCTAATGAGAGACTCCTATCTATTGTTTTGTCCTTTTCCACCCAAAACCTATAGTTTTGATGAGGGCCACCATTTCATATCTAACATTGTTATTGTTATAATTCTATAAATAAGGAGTTGATCATATAATCCATATATATATATATATATATATATATATATATATATATATATATATATATATATATATATATATATTTATATATATATATATATATATATATATATTATAAACGTTTTTATTTATTCATATATCATAAAGCATATAAAATCTAATCCATTTTTATATTGATTTCTTTTTCTTAACATAAATAAAGCACCCATATTGTCTCAGAAACACCCGGTTTCAACTCAATGTTTCTCCCTTATCTAGAGTTTAACAATTATGAACAATAAGAAAGCATTTTCATTTTGTATCTTCTCTTCAACTTTGTGTTCTTTTTCCTTTTCTCCCTCTAAATACCACAGGCTCTAACTAGTAATGGTTCCTCACTAATTCTTGAACACAATTCTAGTTAACAAAGGTTTGGTTTGTATTGTAATAGTTTCCATTCTATCATTATAATATTAAGAGACTTCCCTTTTGTCTTTTCCTCCTTTTCCATCCCGACCTTATGTCCCATAACTCCAACAATAATCATTTCCCTCATATTTTAGATCAATAAAAATAAAAAATATGACCACCCTTCTCGTGCTTATATTTTGGAATTTCTTTTCGTAGTTTCTAATTCAAAATCCAGTTATAAAAGCATTCTAGTATTCATGTTCTTTTCGTAGGTTATAGTCTCTAAGTGCTGTAGAACTTTTTCTGGATTGTGATGCTTAATACAACTAAAGTAATGAAGCCTCTTTCCCACCAGGTGGGGTTGGCTACCTTGATCCAACAACACCACAATGATAATGTGCAATTATTCATCACATCTGTAGTCATTAGACGAACCATTGACAACTAAATCCTTCATAATGGCTTTTCCTATAGTTTTTCTTGATCTCCTAACTTTACGTGATAGGGCTACCCTCCACTTGATCTCCTTAGTAGGGTTTAAATCTTCTCTAGACATGCATAAACTACCTATAGTAGCATGACTAACTCTTCGTGTTCCAACTCTTAAAGGTTGAAATTTTCAACGATTTACTTAATTCTCTAAGGAAGGTTTGTGGCATTAGAGGAGGACATGGTGGTAAAGAACATCCTCAATGCACATATTGTTAAAAAGTGGGCCATACCCAAGAATATTGCTACCATTTCCATAGGTTTCCCAACAAGATAGCCAATATGTCAAAATTTGATGTTGTTGAACTAAAGTTTTAGATGAAGAATATCAACAATATTTGAGGTTGAAATCCAATAGGCTAGCACAATCATCTACAAATACCAATTTGTCAACAACTTACATTTCACAATCTTAGAAAAGTTAAAGTCTATGGATAATTGACTCAAGTGCTTTTGATCATATTTCTGGCATTACCTACCTCTATATGTTCTCTTTCCTTTCTTTTCCTGAAATTCCTCATCTTATAACCTTAGCTAATGGATCTAAAGTTGTTTCTCAAGGTATCGGTCAAGTTTCCCCTTTTGCTTCCTTAAACTTAAGATTTGTTCTCCTTGTTCCTACATGTCCATTCAATCTTATTTCTTTAAGTCAATTAACCAATTCATTGATTTGTTCAAAAACCTTTGATGGTCCTGTTTTTATTCCCTGATGTCAATGTTCATGTTGGATACAATGTTCTCAACAACAGTCACAATTCTCTGTTGGCTTATTTACATCAAGTACTAGTTGACATTTTCCTAGTGAATATTGTTTACTACCAACACTATTCCAATAATTATTGTTTACAATTGATGTTTTTCTAGTCAGTATTGTTTACTATCAACGATTTTCCAGCGAGTCGACATTTTTCCGATGTGTACGGTTTACCATCAACGTTTTTCTAGCAACAAATTGATTGCATAACTCAAATAGCCTCTCATGATTCTCTTTAGCCTTGAACTTTATAGCTTGCATGGTACTTTTGATGCGTGCGACTTGTCTCCAATGGTGAAACCTTAAGTTGGTTAGAACAAATCCTTACAAACCAAAAAACAAGAAATGAAAATTGGCTAGGCTCCTACAAAGAGGTTACTACCTTTTGGTCATATCAAAATTCACGATATCCAAGATGATCCTTTCTCCTCATTCCTTCCCTACATACCCCAATTCCCCACTTAAACATTTGGCAATTATGTTACACGAGCTACTTCATCACCTTTACTCTTCTCATCGCGTTTGCTCCTAGCATACACCCTCCAAAACATTGGCCCTTCCCTTCATGTCAACACTCATACACACATTCCTAAAATGTTGCTATGAACCTATTTGCAAAATTATTGACGAGAGGTGGAGTAACCAACTTCACAAGCCTTTGTATGGAGCTTCACATTAGGTTTATACAAAGAGAAGAAATTGCTTGCATCAAAAGAAGATAATGGCTTGGTTTATGCTATGTATAACTTCAAATTGAAAAGTAAACCAATTAGAAAAATTGTTGAATGGATAAGTAAAGGAGGCCATGTTGACAAAGAGAATGTTGAGGATGAGCAACCTCAAGAAGAATGTGAGGGTGATGCTGGAGGAAGTTCAATTGATCCATATGTAGATGCATTTGATGTTAAGGCAATAACGAGTCAAGTCATTATAAGACGCAAGTCTTAAAACTCGTAGGTCTTGTCTTGAATACTCAAGTTTTGATCATAACAAACAAGACAATTTTGATTTGTCTGATAGAAGCTACCTAGTGTGAAATGGGTATTAGACGTAAACAAAAAATTAAATTAAATGAAGCACAAGTTGTTGGCAAAATGCAAGAAAAGCTTGAAGCATAAACTGCAAGATCAAAATAGAAGCATAAAAGTCCATACAAATAGAGCCATATGCTTAAAGTGCTAGACATACACAAGCATAGACGAATCAACCAGAGGCATAAAGGCCAAACAATCACATCATGAACAAACAATCAGACCGTCAATAGATGTTCTACTCTAATACAAGATAACAATATAAAAGACATGAAGATGTTCTACTCTAATACAAGATAACAATATAAAAGACATGAAGTGTCTCATTGAAGCAACCATCTTCGAAGAATCTCTAAAAGAACGGATGCTCTAAACGATATTGAAGAACATATGCATCTAACAAAAGTAAATATATGTTATGGTAGATGTCAAGCAAGAATAGAAGAGTTTGTTAAAGCATGAAGCAACCGACCTCACAAGTAGAATAGACATGCATCAAGTATCTAGTACTAAATGAATCTTTGTAATGTTACATCGTCTAATCTTTCCTATGAACACTTTTCAAGGAAACTTCTGACATAAAGTATCATTCATAAATGTGCAAAAGTTTCGTTCAGTATTGTCAGTTGTACAAAGACATCACAAAGATAAAGAGAGTGGTTTACTCACCTCATCATACTACAATGTAGAGAATTTCAGCAGAAAGTCATGAAAAGCTTTAACTCCTGATGCTCTCAAGCACGCAAACTACACCAACCCCCTTTGGACACCCATATAAGGCAGCTATACCTTGCAAAAGTGAGTAAGGTTCCAAGACATGACTAATGAGCCTCATGTACATGACTAAAGTGTTGGAAAGCCTTCAATTGCTTAAGTTTGTCTTCTAGATGACAAATATAGGGAGATATCTATATTGTAAATCCTTAACTGCTTTGAAGTTATCTCTAGAAGCAAGGAGCGTATAATTTCATATCCACTAGTTTGAGTGTAAACCTTGTAATCAAACAAATTATTGTAGTATAGCCAATAGAGGCTTTGTGAACTTAGCCTGGAGAGGTTTTGTGTACTCGTGCTTATACTCAGGAGGAGTTTAAGTGGATAGTTTAGAGATGCTTGGTTTTCTATACTTAGCCTAGGGAGAGTGTTGTGTTGTGTACTCGAATAACCAAGAGTGGTTTTATGTACTCATGTAAGTCAGAAGTGACAATAAAAATACTTATAATCTGATTTGATTAATGGAATCCTGTGACAATAAAAATACTTATAATCTGATTTGATTAATGGAATCCTTTTGCCTTGTCATTGGGGAACTCAGCGTAGTCTAGGTTGGAGTGAACCAATATAAAATTGTGTTATTGTAAGCTTTCTATTACATGTTGTTGGTTATCCCTTTCAAAAGGGTTGTAAATTTATTGGATGCCAATGTTGATGATGATGTCATTAGAGGATTAGACATGGACTTTTGAAGACATTTATCTTTATTTAGTTATTGAAAAGTTATCATGTCAAGAACTAAGTTTTGTATTGTACGAACTTGTGTTTTATTTGGTGCAGCTTGAACTTATAGTAGCAATGTGCTACTGGAATTAATTATTTCCTAAGTGAGGTTTACTATTTTACTTCATAATGGGATTGACATGTTGATTTATTATAATACTTATAGTTTTAATATTTTTTTATATGTAGTAAACTCTTACAAATTGAGAGAGCTTTTATGAGTTTACATAGACTCTCAAGTTTGACAACCTTAAAACAATAGATTGGCAGCGTATATGATGAATTAGGTCAAAGAAAGGAGAAAATGTGTTCTCAATGACCAAATATACAAAAAACAGAAAAAGGAAATCATTCATGTAATAAACATGCATTATATTCGTTCAATATCTTACAAACAAATTAAACAATGAAACCTGCAGTACTTATAGTAAAGATATCAGAAACCTAAAGCGTAGCATGAGATAATGAAATCTCATAATAAAAATTTCTTGAAAACTTTAGTGCTGCAGGGAGATAACGTAGTCAAAGCTACTTACTTCACCATTCATTTCATAAGCTAGCAGAACATCTGCTTCGGGATTTGTGGCCTGGCTAAGTGGTATTGAAGCCTTGTATGGGCCTCCATTTTCCTCCTATCAGTTTTTGCAATTTGAAAAAAAGAAATCAACATAACGATTCAACTGAATAGTACAAATAATCAAAATGAAGTCAATGTATCTCGAGTAAACATACGAGCCATAGCCATTACCTTGCACTTATCAACGCTTACAAACTCCACGTGTCTTCCACCAAATTGAGTTACACTAGTCAACTTTGGAATTCCAACGAGTTCTAGAACATCAGACAATTTGGCACCACCCCATATGGCTGAGAAAGGCAAATATAATGAAACAGTGATATCTATTACTGTAGAGATTTAGTTTGTAGCTAAGTACTCAAGAGGCATCCAAGTTGCTTTGGAAATTAATTAATCAAGAATTCAATGTGTTTTGTTTCCACCTTTATAAAAGTTTTGCGCACATTGGACCAGAGGCTAGACATTATAGCTTTTGCAAAAGGTTCAATTTGACGTGGCTATTCATGTGTGTATTGAATGAGATTCCAAACAATCACTTAATCCTAAGCCAGGTCACTTACACTCTGGTCTACCTCTCCTTCCATTGCAGGCCTTATATTCCCTTCATACCCCCTCCACCCACCCAAAAAATAACTCCTGTCAATTTTCATCCCATTATTCCAAGAAAGTTGACAATACTAACCATTTCCAATGGCAGAAACATCCCAGCCAACTCCCTTCACTGTTTTGGTCTTGCTCATAGCAGTTCTTCTATTACCTGCACACTGAGATAAATCATTTGCAGGATGTAATTATCTTATCAACAGCACAAAATCCATGGCTCCAATTCAACCCAAATTCTGCAAAACAGCACACACCTGTAATGTAGCAGCGACATTATACTTTGGGAGCATCCTGTCATCAAACAACACTGTCACTTCATTGTAAACATGACAAATATTAAAAGACCCAAATTATTTTCCCAGAACAGGTTGGTGTTGTTAATAACTCTTGGATAAATGAAATGTCGCCATCATTGTGACTTATCCAACTTTTACTGCGTAAGTAATCAAATAATTTTTTAAAGGAAGGTTATTGAATCCGAACTGTCAAACCAATTTTTGAATTGTGAATCATAGACGATATCAAATCATAAACCTAGCCACAACGAAAAATATAGATTGAAATATATGGTATAATAATGTTTAGTAACATAGTAATATTTAAAACCAGAAATTAACAATACACAAGGCTCGTGAAATAAAACAATAAGTCATAACTAAGTGCATGAATTCCATTCCTGAAGACTGATAACAGAACAATGGAACAGCCAAATGTACTGCATGGAATGATTGTTACAGTATAAAACGTAGAAGAAAAATGAAAATATAGCATTCGAATAATCAAATACGGTGTGCTCAACACTCTTAATAACGGCCCACAACCACAATGATGGCCACAATGTCAATTTTCGGAGTTTTGATGACCTCAACACAACCATAATTACGGCTGCATCAGCCGCATTTATTCCTAATTTCCCAGTGTAAGGAATGCAACAACACTACAATTGTAGCCACATCGACCGCATTTGTTTGCAAGTAAGTTCCCAAAATATAAGCAACCCTAAACCAAACCACAACCGAGACTGTACTAGCCAAAAGCCTTAGCCATGGTTCACATGATTCAAGGACTAATTTGACCAACACCGTAAAATCAAGCAACTAATTTGACATATTAGTCAACATCCACCCTCAAATCGAGCCACGGCAAATCCAGCTGAAATCACGATATTCAATGTACGACTTTAACCATCAGCTATACCAAACACACACTAACCAGATATCTTTCATCGCAAGCTGTTTGGGACGCTCCAGCAAACCGTTCACGAATACCGAGTACCTGCTCCGCACAACCAAACGCGTCACAAGATAAACTAAAACCTACAAAGATAAGGCACAGCGATGGAAGAACCTGTTTATGTCCTCAACGATGGGAATCGGACCGTGATTCCTCTTGTAAAAGAAATCGGAAGGCGTGACGTAGGAGGCAACCAACGTGGAACGCGGTGGCTCCGCATTGAACGGCGTCTGAAAGGGAAAACGGAAAGCGGCGATTGGTGTTTAGCGGTTGCAGAAATTGGGAACGGAGAGAGAAAGGGATACGAAATTGGCTTGCCTTGGCGTTAATAAGAAGAGAAGGGTGACGCTTCGGCTCCTGCGAGTAATCGGAGGGCGCTGTGAGACCTGGCATTTTCGCTGAAACGGAAAAACGAAGAAGTGAAAGCGAGTGCGTTGTGATAATGGATGTCTTTATCGAGAATGTTTGTGGTTATATACGTGCCATTGCAGGGATGACAGTTACGATGTGTCACACTTTGGCATTGAAGAAAGCGATGAAGAAATAAAATTAAGTTGTTTTAAAAAATAATTAGATTGGTGTTTTCCTATTTTTTTGTTTATTTTTTTTTAATCTTTCTTATTTTACTTTACATAGGTCTAAAGTATTCGGCAAAGATCAAGATATATTAATTAAGACATTAAGTCTAATAAATGTTGAATAAACTATAATTAAAGAATAATCATAATTAATGTTAATTAAATATTATAAATTAATTTATAGTTTTAAAATTAATCTTAAAAATTGTTATAATCTAAAATAGTTTTTATAAATAGTGGGATGCTACGTTTTCAAATCAATCCTTTAATATTCTAAATATGTATACTTATTTAAGTGTTGGAAATTTTTTTACAAATATTTCTTTTAACTGAGACATAGAATTTCTTAGAAAACAAGTCTGAAAGCACCTTAGTTATCTATACAAAAACAAATTTAATTATAAAATATGTAGTTGAATTTGATAATATTCACCATAGAATCCATCATAGTGTGATTGTTTTGTACCTTTCGTGATAAATTTTAATAAATTACAAAAAAATATTAAATTCACCGTAAGTGCTTGTCGAGTGTTCCACGGATTCATTGAACTCGACAAATGCACTAGTGCGCCACCCTGGAATATTTTGTATTTTCTGCCGTTCTTCTAACCTTTATTTTAAGAAATTTTATACTAGCATTCTTTTTATAAACTGAAAACAGTAACATTTTTTTATCAAAACTCATATCCTGTTTCGGAATAACTGGAATTTGGTTTACTAATCATTTTTTTATAAACTGAAAGAAACGGATAATTTAAATAAATAATTAATAAAAAATAAAAACAATATATGTTTATATTTATATTTTGTTTTTTCAATAATAAATTAAATCAAAAATAAATTAAACAATAAAATAAAAATAATTTAGTATAAGTGAATATAATTAATAAAAAAATTATTAAAATAATAATTTTGAAACAATGCATAGTGAAATTATTAAATATTTAAATAAATTATTAAGAGTAATTTAGAAAAGTATACAAAAATATATTATAAGAATGATAATAGATTATTTATTGAAGTAATAAGAACCATATAAATAATTTTAAATGATAAAAAAAACATGTTTCAAAATTAATAAATGAATATTAATTTAAAATTGATTAATAAAGTTGTGTATTAGTATAAATTAAAAATAAAATTATTGTGTAATAATAATACAAAATGTATGAATTTTGAATTATTATGTAATTAATAATATAGTATATGAATTTGAATTTAAAACGTGTAAAATATCATTAGAAAGTAAAATAATTTAAATATTTATTAAATAATTTAATAAAATTTATTATTATAGGGTAAAATAAAAAGTGCAGTTGAAAACTTCTATTTTAAATATAAAAAATAATATATTTTAAAAAAATAGATTTATAATTAATCGACATGAATCGGTATAAAACGGTTATTTAACATTGAAACATTTAGTAAATATTTATTGAAGTGTCGGTTATTTAACATTGAAACATTTATTATATATTTATTGAAGTATGATAACTATTTAAATATAGAGAGTTCTGTTTTTTATATATAAGATTAATTTATATTTAATATTTTTTAATTTAAAGATATGAAAATGAAAATAAATGAAATTTAAAAAATAAAATGTGGACCTTATTAGATCGTGTTTCTCAATATGGTTATTTTCTTATCTTACAAATCATTAATCATTTCATCATTTGTTAGTCTTGAACAATTTCTATTTTGGATGAGCAACTTGTCTTTATAAACATCATATTACGCCAAATGCGTAATATTTTGTATTCGTAAAATTTCATCTAATAAGTAAAATGTTTAGAACATATTTGAGGTAAAGAGTTTGAGTTTTTCTTCTATTTAACAATCGAAATCAGACGTTGATAGCTATAATATGATATTTTGGTTATTCTGTAAAATAGGTAAGTGAAAGATCAGTAGGTTCATTAAGACTTGCAAAATAAATTATTGTTTTAATCAAAATGATGGAGTTAGCATTTGTGTGGAAGAATTTATTGTGAATATGTTTAGAAACATCATATTTAATATTTTGATCGATAAAATATATGATACTTGAATAATATACTAATATGGCGAAACGAAACAATGAAATTTACGAAATAAAAATCACTAAATTATAGAATATGTAATTAAATTTTATAATATTCGTCATAGAATTTATCATACATTATTGAGTGCGATTATTGTTTACGTTTTAAGATAATAAAAGATTATTTTATTAAGACTGATTATTCTAATAAATTTTAATTATTTATAAAAATTATCAAATTTGCCATAAGTGCTCATGGAGTATGTTTCAGGAATTCATTGAATATCTGTAATGCATTTCCGTCTCATAGGCATTTTAATTCTTCGGAAATTACTTTTTGTACCCCCATTCTTAATTTACACTTTCATTTTGTAACCTATATTTTTATAATTGAGTAAAAATTGTTGTGTTCACTTCTCGCTGTATTCCACTCTTCTTTTATTACCAGTGTCATTGTCTGATGTATTATCACAGAAGAAAAGGAAATAGAAAAAAAAAATCTTAGCTCCAAAATACTATTTCTAGAACATACTTAATGTATTTTAAAAGGATTATTATGAAAAACTCATTTTGAAAAATATATTTTAAAAAGATATTATATACCTTTAAGATAATTTATTCGAGAAATCTTATTTTTAAAAACTTATTTTGAAATATATTTTATACGTTCTAGAAATTTTGTTCTGAAAATCTTATCATGTAGTAAAAAAATGTATTCTAAGCTATATATTTCATAAATTTTGAAAATTTTGTTCTGAAATTTTGTTTTAGAATAAATAATCCAATAGTCATTTCAATGAAATATGTAATTGTTAGAGGTACAAGTTTAATTGAGGAGGTGCAGGAAGCAATTGTCTCATTTTTCTCATAACTTTTTTTCTTTTAAGATTTTTGATACTTACAAAAACAGAACAATCCCAGCAAAAGAGCTATTCTCACCGGCGAAAAAAAAAACAGAAAAACAAATAAAACAGGCATAACTTGACGTTCATGTGTCAAATAACATGAGTCAAGGTCCAAGTCTTAATGGATGAGTAGAATTTATTAGTCCAAAAACCTCAGAAAGAGAAACATGACCCCTTTGCTCATGTTCCGATATAGTTGGTGAGTCTTATGCTCCTTGCACAATAGAAATTTGACCATCGTACTTGTTATTTGCAAGGTTTTACTAGGATCTAATATTAGGTATGGAGAATAATTTATTAAAGATGGAGAAAAGAATATCGAAAGAAAAAATAAAAATAATAAATTAATATGACAAGAAAAAAAAAAATTCACTATAGAGACTTAAAAAATGAAAAAAAAAAAAAAAAAAAAAAAAAAAAAAAAAAAAAAAAAAAAAAAAAAAAAAAAAAATTCACAAAAAAAAATTAAAAAATGAAAAAAAAAAAAGGGAGACAAAATAAAATGCAAATCTTTTAAAATTTATAAAATACGATAAGATAATTAAAAAATATTCTATAAACATTACAAGACTTATAGAATACTATAAGAGAGTAAGCATTGTAAAGATTAAAATCAAAAGTTCTACTCAACTTAAAAAAAATTCTCTCATCAAACGTAAGCTTCTATTCATAAAATGAGTATGAGCAAATTATAAAAGTTAACATAAATTTATTTATAAGATGGATTAGGACTATTACACTCATTTAATAAGTTATATAATTAACTAATAAAAACAAATGTCCATAAAAGTTTTTAACATTATTAAAAAATTGTTAAATAGTGATTAAAATCAATAATAAAAAATATGATCACTATTAATGTCGAAAGTTATTTTAAAATTTAATAACTGAAATAGTGATCAAATTTCAATAAAAAAAATTAGTTACTAACTACAAGAAAAAAATCTTTTTTTTAAGTTTAATAATTTAAAATATAGTAAATAAGATAATCCATAGAATATTAAAAAATAAAAAATAATTAAAAGAAAAAAAACTAGGTTTGAAATCGTGAAATAACGTCGTCCAAAATTATTACTTCCTGTTACTTAATGAGATATCGCGTCCTATATTGAAACTGTGATTGTAAGTTGTCAAACTTCTCAAATTGAAATCTAAACCATGGAGAGTCAAGAAATTTCACGTGTTTCAGAAATTCCTAATTTGAATGGAAAAATCGAAAGTAAAAAACCTCGAGAGCTCTATAAAGGAAGTGTAATTGAAGATTCATCCTCGTTTAACATTTTAGATTGCATTGTCATTGACAAGTATCAAAGGAATAACTCCATCGTGGTGGCTTGAACCAACGACAAGTCAAAAGAGACATTTGGAGACTTTATTGATCGAGTACTATGAAATGCATTGGCATTATTCTATTTCATTTGTTGTTGGATTATATTCAGTAGGTTTAGGGCTTTTACAAGATCCTTTAATTATTTTTTTTTCACCTTAGGTATTTAAGGGTTCATGATTGATCATCGAGAGTTGGTGATTTTAGACAAGACATCAGGTATAATGGAACCTGGTCTGCTTAAACAAAGTATTCTGAATTTATGTTCATATTGTGTAAGTCATAAGTTATGAGCACAATCTCAACTATTTTAATATTAATATTTTGTTAAAGAATATAAATAAAAGTTGTTACAGGAGTTATGGTCATGGATATAAATAATTGGTGAAATAAAAATAAAGAATGAAATGGATAAAAATAAGTGACTCAGTTTTAAGTTTTCTTTTAATTCAATCATTAATTTGAAAATAAAAGTAAGAATGGTGCAAAAAGTATAGCTTATTAGTAGCAAAAGGTTGAGGATTATTAATTTAAGAAGAATGGTGCAAACGATGTGATTAATGTAGCAGTTTTATTACCTCGACATCAAACTTAGCATAGCCAATGAAGTTAGGATTGCAAGAACTACATTGACAAATATTTATCCCACACTAAAGTTGATCTTATCATCATCATCATATGACTATTAAAAAAGTTTTAGGTGAAATAGTGAGGGTGAGGGATTATTTTAGGGAGTAGGAACACGGTCTAACTTTGGAATATGAGGTATTTGCCTAAACTGAAAGGAATGAAACATGAAACATTTATGAATGTTGAGAAAACTTAAACGAATTTTGTTCTTCCAATTGAGTATAGATAGATGTAACAAAAGATCCTAATTATGTTGTCATAAATTTCCATGCTAATGATATATATAACAACAACAATCCTACGTTTATCCTAACCTCCAACATGAGAGGAAAGCTATATGTGGAAAAACTAGAACGAGGACGAATAGAATAGTAATAAGAACGAGACTTATCATCACATGGGCTATGAAGTGAGGATACATATTTACAACACATATATATGGGAAGCCCCTCATGGTAGGGTATGGAGGATGATAAAGGGAGAAATAAGATTGATTATAGCTTATTTCATGTAAATTTGTAACATGACATGTTCTACAAAGGAAGCATGTCCTTACACATAAACCATAGAGGCATCAATAGGGAGATAAGTGGTAAGTGTCGTTGTTTATGCCATATGCACCTAGTGGTGATGGGAATTAGAGAGTAGGTGAAACCTGAATTTATTGCTAATAAGGATCGGTAGTTTCACACTTATACTTCCCATTTCATTTTTGCCTCTCACTCTCTCTTAGTCTAGTTGTGATGATTTGGATTCTCTTACTGTAATACTTTTCACTTTCATATAACTTAAAAACTCATCTTCCTACTGTTCTAATATCATCTCTACTTTGTCATCTCAAATACACAATTATTATTAATGAACACTCATTGCTCTCCTTTATCATCTATCTATATTAGCCAATAACAATTCAAATATGATCAAGTACAATCTGAGTTCAACATTTCTACTATCATCTAAGGGAATAAAAAAAACAAACAACCTATGAAGGATATTTTTCACGTCTCTTTATTAATTACTTATGCCACACAAGAATGATAAAAAGGTGGAAGATTTCACTATCAAAAGTTGAGGGTTGAAAGTTAGTTGTTACAAGCTAGAATGCAATTGAAAAAGGTTAGCAAAAAAAAAATGAAATGAACTTAATTAATATTAATATTAGGGGTTTGGAGGGGGGACATGAAATGGAAGTATTTGCAAAATTTAGTTGTTACGGAGCCATCGAGAATTTCATGTGTGCAGGAAACTAAGTTAGATACTCTTAGTGAGGTGCTGTGTTACAATTTATAAGGTAGCAATGACATTAGCTGGATGCACAGGGGGTGGCTAAAGAGGGAGGAGGTGTGTTGAATATTTGGAACAACCAAGTGTTTTTAGTGTAAAAAAACTCAAGAAGGTAAAGGTTATATTCTAGTAGTAGGCAAGTACATGACCGGGGGGCGGGGTAACCAGTGAACGGAGCTATTATGAACGTTTATTCGCCTTACTCTAACAATGAGAAGTTTCTATTATGGGATGACATTGTACAAATTAAGTCAAACGAAAGTTGTGCATTGTGGTGTGTGTTGGGCGACTTTAATGCTGTTAGGTACGCTTGTGAGAGAAAGGGCAGGGGTAATAGGAACAGTAACAGGATGGAAATGAAAAAGTTTAATTATTTCATAGAGATATGTGATTTGTTTGATATCCTAACTGTGGGTAGGAGATATACATGGTATAGGTCACATGGGACATCTAGGAGCAAACTGGATGGAGTCTTCATGTCGAAGCTTGGATTACACAGTGGCCAAGGTCTAAGCAATATATTTTAAGTAGGCAGGTGTCTGATTGTTGTGCATTGATCATAAATAATAGTGTTGTTGAATGGGGCCCAAAGACTTTCAAAACTTTCTATGCATGGCAGTTGGAACACGAATTTAAGGTAGTAGTAAAAAGGTTATGGAAAGCAGTACTAATTGGAGGAAACGGTTTGAAGGTGCTAAAAGATAAATTTAACGGGTTAAAAAGAGACTTAAAGTAGTGGAGTAAAGATGTTTTCAATAGTGATAAGGTTAGGAAAAAGTCAATTATAGATGAGATTGAAGAAATTGATCAGTGTGATGTTGATGATAGTTTACCTAAAGGAATGAGACTTAGGCATATGCAAATGTGAATTGAATATATATATATATATGGGAAATTTGGAATCATAGAAATAAAGTTATATTTAAAAACGAGGTCTTGGATACTAATAAAATATTTTGTTTAGCTCAGCTTAAAGGATAGTCTTTTTGGATAAAACACAAAGTAACACAGGTTCACTTGATGTACTCGGATTGGTATCAATTCCTATTACACTGTCTGGGTTCAATATTATAATGGGATCTGATTCTTTGTTGGTTACTATATAATATGATCTCAGGAGGTTGAGAATGGTACTTTGGATGTTTATGATAGGTGAGATAAGGTTGTGAACTTTGTGCATTAATACTATGATTTATAGCCACTAAAATAATTTATATACAACTCTGTAGGGGTTTATTGGTACCTTGTTTTGAGGGGGACGTGAGTTGAATGTGGTCTGCAGAGTGTAGTTTTTAGAGAGGACAAATGCATCATGGTTGTACTTGTGTTTTGTTTAACTTGTTGGTAGCTTGAAGGGTTTCTAATACAAAAGGTTAGGCAATAGAGTGATAAGTAAGGGAAGGAAGGTTGGATGCAACTTTAGTGGTTGTTGGGGTGTTTCTTAGGGGATATGACTGCTAGTGATTATATTATTTATACATACAGATGAAGTACCTAACCTATTAGTTGGGAAATAACAAGTTTTGTGTGTGATGCGGAAGTGTGGTTTAACAAGTGCACAAATGGACGATAGCTGGTTTTCTTTGGTTTTGTAGGACTCGACATTAACGAGGTCAGAATGAACCAAACAACTCAATATAAATAAAGTTATGCAATCTAATTGGATAAGGAGTGCTACAATTTACATTACTTGTTGGTCCAACTAATTGGCCAATATTTGAAATTTTCAGTAGTTTAGACATATCAATTATGTAGTTGAATTATAGATGATCATGTCCAGAATTTACATTTAAACTCGTGTCATGATTTGTATTGTATTATAGTTGTAGAGTATTGTAGTTTTCTCTTTTAATACTTTGTATAAGGCTATGAGATATTCCATCTTGTTTAATTTATTTTTCGATGTTAAAAAAAAACTCATCCAACTCATGAGTCTTTGCTTCTAGTTAGAACACTCCAAAAAAAATTATAATTGCTTGGACTATTTTCTTCTCTATTAACTTTGCATGCCTCTATCATTTCGGCTTGACTTGATTTTTTCCTTATTATTGATCACGTCATTAGTTGTCTCGTATTAATACATTTGTTATTTTAATGGAATTCTTGTCATTGGATTGATTTAGATGATATATATATATAAATTATAGATGATTAAAAAATGGATATTTTTAAATAACACATTATATTTGTTTGTCTTAAATTGTATAGTATACCGAAGTTCTTACCTTTGTTGTGTCCGCAAATAATTTAGAAATGTTAAGCTTTCCAGTGAGATTTTAGCTTATTTAATGAAACCTAAAGCTTTATGCATCAATGTGACATCATTGTAGAAACAAAAATATTAATTTAAAACGTTAGTAGGACGGAAGTAAGAAAGAAACATTTTACAGATATTAAAAGACATTCTTTTCTAAAGATTAAAAAACTTATTTTAACTTTTAACAAATAACAAATGATAAACTATTGCATCATACCGTACAATTGATTAATTTATTATGAACCCTAGCTTTATAACTGGGGTTGTGGCCATGGCATAGAGTAATAAAGGACAAGAGGATGAGGAGGAGGAGGAAAGCCCGGAACCAAAAGGGCAGGAGCATAATGAGATTCTGAAATTAAAGGCAGTGAGTGACCCACAAAAATGTTTGAAGCACAAGGGCATGGTTTGAGAACTTATATTTTTCATGTATGGAACTATAAATTATATATACACTGACCTAAAAAATAGGGTATACCCTCCTTGGTAGCGACAGCACTGACCCTGAATGAGCAACCAATTTATGCTGGTTTTGTCTATGATGACACCAGGCAAGGGTGCTAAACTCCTACCTACCAACCTCTATCCCTTACTCTTAAATGGGGAACACCTACCTTTGGATATCATGTTTTCTCCCCTCTTTATTCCTCACTAGGGCATGGACAAAATTGACATGCTTATTCACTGTTTTATTTTTTAATCGAAATTGAACTTTTATTTAATTTTTATATTTTTCTAGTTTTTTTCATATTTACTTGTAATGTTTATAAAACATATTAATGATATAATATTATATATGTTCACATATCTAATAATCTATCTTGTTCAGAAGTCGAGATTTAAATCAATTTAAATATATTTTTTTCTTAATTTTCAGAAATATTTTTTAAGAATAAAATGGTAATGAAGTTGCAATTTTTAAAATAAACAATATATTAAATATGGTTATTAATTCTAACAATGTTATCTTAATAAATCAAAATTAATTTATATACACATTTTTCTTTCTTGACCTTCTAAAACATTTTTACAAACAAAACATAAACAAAATTTTAAATCTCAAACATGATAATTGATGTTAACTATGTTGTTTTAAGATACTTAAATTCGAAACATTATATAAAGAAATTTAGACAAATCTTCCATTATGATTAACACCAATAAACAAGTAGCAAAACGTGTCAATTTTTTTTTTGCCCTTTGTTTAGTCCACTGTGATCGTACAAGAAGCAGCGGGCACTGGTTAATGTGAATGGAGCCTAACCTATCTCAACACACACATATATATATATATATAACCAATTAATCAAACAACACAGGTGTCATTCACTTATAATCAGGACAATAATTTGCATCTAATATGGGAGGACACGATTGAGTGTTCCCCTTTACTTTTCTTAAATTAAAATTTAAAACTTCTAATCTTCACCTAACTACTGTCTTATCATGTTTGTTATTATTTGTGGGAATTTATATGTGGAGTTAGAAGTTTTATGTTGACTGAACAGAAATGAGGTGATAGTATATAAGAAGAAAGATTTTAAATTTAAAATTTTAAGTTAAAAGTGGTGTGAAATTTTATTATATACAAGATCACTCATGATTTGAAATTTATAAAATTCACATCTCTCAAATTAAATATCGACTGTTTCCAGTAGATTCACTTTATAATCCAACATATATATTAGTAATGGAGTTAATGGCAGTAGTATATTATGTTCTTTCATATGTATCACATGTTCAAATAAGAAGTGGAAATATGTTTCTCTTTTGTACACATTTTATTTCATATATGTTCAAACTTTCATGATCAATATATAATAATATTATGAATTTATTGATGCTCCTCAATTTTGAGCTCATGGTGTCGTACGTTTATCATTTGCCTCGTTTTCTGAAAATTGAAGACATAATTATACCAATGTTGTTTTTTTTGTTTTTTTTTTCTTCTGCAAACTAGAAAGCAAGGTGCCTATAATTGTGGTAAGAACACGTCCAAATCCAAAATTTTCATATTCATTTCATTCAAAAAGTTAACAACCTTACTTATAAAGAAAACAAAACTTTCATAAACTAAAATTAGAAGCTATGATGAACTAGAAAAATACAAAATTTAATCATATTTGTTTGTTCAAAATCAGATTTTTTTTAAGTTATGCATAAGCTTGTTTTAGTATCTAAAGAAAAAAAAAAAGGTTTTCGGAAATAATTATGGGTAAATTTATCCACACATGCTAATTTTGTTATCTCCATGCTGGTTGATCTTTTAATTCAGACCTTTGACTTAGTTTTGTTCTTCCTTAGTACTTTAGTAAATGTAATATGATAATTTAATATTTACTCTTCATAGCAGAAAAAAAAGGATAAAGATTGTTGGATTATTTTTAAAGGAGGATTTCAAAAAAATTTAAAACTAATTAGTCATAAATAAATTTACATAAAAATTAGAATATTATTGTTAACCTAAAATTTAAAAATATGTATATTTATGAATTTTTTATTATATTATATTTCTTTTAATTTTTATATATGAAACTTTCTAACTCACTCACTGCTGTAAACTAAAAAACTAACATATTCAAGCGGGTGTTACACATTTATTTGAACCTATATAACGTTAGTTATAAGAATGACTTATTAATTGGAAAATTCGTTAACTATTTCGTACTTTACTAAATATAATAATTAATTAAACCACATACAAAACCATACATTACTAAATTTCATACGGTTTGTGCTAGGAAGATGATGATAAATCAAGTTGGTAACTAACTCTTAATTATTGAGAGTCAAATTAATAATGAAAAAATAGTTAAATTAATGTTTATGCTGTGCTTAGTTAAATAGAAGTTTAGTTAATAAGCAAACCTTTCTGATCACCATGTTAAATTTCTTAGATTTCAAAGTTGTTATTAAAGTATAAACCTCTTGAGAAATCATTAACTTCACTGCTTCCTACACCAAAAATAATTTTCCAGAACTAAATGATGATGCTATCAAAAGAATTATATATAGTCACACTTAAGAACCATAGAAAATTATGAATATTTAACCAAGGAATTGAGTTTGTAGTACAAATCAAATAGAAATGCTATTGTCCTTTTGCTAATATTTAATTTCGTACTTCTACCCTTGTTCTTTTATATAAGGACCTTTCCTAACCCTAATCCATACCATCTCACCAAACCTTCCTCTTCATCTTTTAACTACATCCTTCTCTCAATCCACTTTGAGAACATGGAAAAGAAAGCCCTCAAACTTTTGGTTTCTCTTCTGTTTCTTTCCTATGTTGTTGTGTATGCTGCTGCTGTTCCTGCAACAAGTAAGTGTTATGTGTTTCGATCTTTTAGGGTTTTGATGCATCTTTATATAGTTTATTATATTTTACATACATAACTTAAGGATATATGTTTGAATATGTGTTTATAGGAATTTCCATGACCAAGAAAGTGGATGCATTATTGCTTGAAGATCAGACTAAGGTGATATACCTTACTCTCTATGTTTCACATGTTCCATTGAAAAGTGTAAATATGTTTGTTTCTTAGTCTCTTAGCCCAAATATTTCACTTATTTATGATCAAAATTCATGATCAATTTCATAAACAATGTTTTACAAACATGCTTGAAATCGAAGGAATATATAGACATCTCTATAAAGTTTCTCTAAAAGATTTTCTTGAAAAAGAAATTCTGATCTAAAATTAGTTTATATACAATTTAAAATTAAGGATTTAGATAATATAAGAATTTTTACTGCTTAGTTAAGAATAAGTTAAATTTAGTTCATGAACTTCCTTTTATTTTTTACTTTTTTTTTTCTAAAAGTGCAGAAACTTATGCAGGTAGGTTCTGTATATTATTAGATCATCTCAATGAATGATCTGATCTGTTCCACCAATCATTATTCAACTTCGAATCCGTTGTTATGCACTGTTACCACTGTTTACAAAAAAAAAAAAAAAAAAAAAAAAAAATAAAAATTTAAAAAAAAAAAAAAAAAAAAAAAAAAAAAAAAAAAACAAAAAAAAAAAAAAAAAAAAAAAAACAATCTCATAATTTCAAGAGAATCACAAAATAATAGGAGAGAATTTATTTGCATTCCTAAAATTTGACAAGCAGCATATAAAAACATTAGGAGACCCAAACCCTAGGAGAGAAAGACATGAATACTAAAATGTTTAAATCAAATCACCCAAAACCCTATCAAAGACTTGTAGAAATCAATACAGTTCCAAATATATTCCATTTCACGAACATGCCAAAAGAACATGTATCTTTTCAATTACATATGTTAAAAGTTAATTCTGCTTCATTACCCTGCACATTTTTAGAAGGTGTTGAAACAGCTTTTCAGCATGAATGGAAAACTCTACCTCCTTAACGCGAGTGTTGAGCATCACTGATATTGTTTTCGTGACTAATGCAAGTATATAATGATCACAAAATTAGTCAAATAATGAAACTGAGTTTTAGTTTTCTGGAAGAAGATTTTTTCAGTACTGTAAATACTTTTAAGATTTCAAATTTGTTACTTCTAGTAAACATGTTTGAAGAAATTATTGTTTGCCTGCTTACTGCAACGAAATGGCGTTTTTTTAACTAAGTTTGCTCTTATTAAAAGGATTATATTACAATTGGGAGAGTATTTAGATGATCAAGATGAGGTGATATATCTTTGTAACCCTTTTATTTTTCTGATCTAATCTTTAGATATTTATTCTTAATTTCTTATTACACATGTTATGAATCTTAATGAGAGACCAAAAGAAACATAATAACCTCAAAAGAAAACTTGGCATAACCATTTACTCTTTATTGATTAATGTTTGAAATTGTACGGGACCAAAAGATATTTTCAAAGATTAATTTCAAACTCATTTTATGTTGATGTAAGTCAAGAATCTAAAATGAATCCTACGTACCCCATTTTACAATTTGTATAGAATCCTCTCGAAATAAATACCTAGTTCATATTTTTTCATTAGTCCTGAAGATTCTAAGGTTTTATATATCTATTATATATAGTTGCTGTATTATTTTCATGCTCATGTATTATTTTTTCCAAGTCCAACATAGTCAAGATCTTAATTTGCAGGAGAATGTAGTTGTGGACATAAGGAAGCAGAAGGAGATGTTTGAGACGAAGGAAGAACTTGAAGAGGGAAGAATGATTATGGATGTCACAGATTACCGTCCAACTGGACCAAATCATTCTCATACCCCACCTGGAAAACCTGGGAATTAAGGACTTGTGTGTGCTTAAGCTACATCAAAATGTTTTGGATTTGTTCATGTGTGACCCTGGTTTTCAATCTATCCTTGCTAAGGAACTCTACATTTAAGTGTTTTTGCATTTTATGCAAGGCTTGTATGGTTTTGTGATGTAAGATAAAGTGTTGTATTTGTATTACAACTGTTTGTAACCTTGGTTTTCGTAGTGATATGTGAATTAATAAGTTTGGTTTACTTTTTATATCTATTTGTCTATGCATTACAAGTGACCCTAAGAGAGAGAGAACATTTCAAGGCAGAAAAAAAATCCTATTATCAGAGATGAGAGATTTGACAATAACTATTAGATCTTATTTCACTGTTCGGGTCATATTGCTCATTAAAAAAATTTAAATGACCTTCTTTTCAGTAAACCCACGCACTTCTACATCGTTCTCACAGATGTTAAACGGTCATATCAATGTTCAAAGGATTCCAGAAATGCATTGAATTAAGCTTGACAAAATCGTGAAGCTTGAAGACCTCGAGAGAGAAAGCTTCACCATAATTATCCAAATATTCAAATGCAAGCCGTAATTATCAAAATTGATATTTCTTTAAATTTATTTTAATAGATTTATTTCAAATTCAAATTTATAGGATTTTAAGTCTAACTTATTTAATTAGATTTAAACTCGATATAGATTGTATAGTTTTTTGAATTTCGAAAATCTAGAATAAAGAGGTGAGTTTTAATTAGTTATGAGATATTAGGTCCGATCAAACTCAAATAAGACAAGATCAGTCAGGATGGATCTTATGCACGTGTTAAATAAAATATTTTATCAATTGTTTTAAGTGTGAATTTATCAGATAAAAATATGTGAACAAATTCTATAACTCAACATTGTGTCTGATGAATACTTAAAAATAGTTTTATGTTTTAATATTTCGTTGTACTTGAGGTAAATTTAAGTTTATTGATCTTTTCTCTAACGATCTCTTCCTTTTTTTATGGTGCTTTAAATAATAAAGTTTAAACATAAACGTTTAAAAAAAAAAATTATCAAGTCAAGTTTTCATTAAACATTTTCAACATAAACCAATCCAAAACATACAATAAAAAGTTAAACACAACTAATTTGTTTATGTTGTTATTTTTATTATCTTAATTATTGGATATTAGTTAGAATTAATTGGTTTTTGCTAGGTATGTATTTATACAATGTTGGAAGGAACTTTGGAAAGGGTTTGTGTTTTCATGTGTGTAAATTTTATAATAAAAAAGTTGAAGATGACAAGACATAATTACAATAGTTGAGATAGTTATGCTAATAGAACTCAAAGAATCAATAATTATTTTGCGGGGGACATCTAAACAAAAAAGTATCAATTATAATAAAACTAAACTGAGATTTTTTATTCAACAAATTGCACACTACAATAAATATCACTTTAGGCAACGCTAAATAAAATTACGAATATAAATTGCCTAAATATAATAAAAGCAGCAGTTTTACAAGTGTGGATTAAAGACTATTAAAAGCCACGGTATTTTTAACTATTGATGCTTTAGGAAATATTTATGTATGTGTTGTTTTTTTAAAATATGTACTAAAAAAATAAAAACCGTTGCCTCATTTCAAATTAAAAAGAAATTTTTGTGCATAATTTTTCCCTCTCTCACGAAAACTTTGCTTCTTCCCTCTTTGTGCCAAAACTTTACTTCTTCTCTCGTCAAAATAAAAAATCACTGTGGCTCCCGTGACTCTCCTCTCACTCACAAATTTTCATTGATTTACCAGCGTTCCTGCACCGTTTGTCATCAAATTTGTCAGTTCATTGCTGTTGTTCTTCGCGTCGTCAGTCTTCATCATTGCGCGTCGTCTTCCACCTTCATGGTCCATCTTTCTATCCCTCATCTCTCTTGTTGTTTCATATATGTAATTTATGGTTTTTCTTTTGATTAGGTTAAGTATTGTGTGTCTCTACATTATATTTTGAAGAGTTTTAGATTTAGGGTTTCTGTTAGGTTAGAAAGAGGTAAATTGACCATAGAAGCTTAGGTCTCATCTCCGTGACTGTTGGTGACTAAGAGGAACAAATAGATTAGATGTTAATAGATTGGTGTTTAGGACAAACACAAGGTGGAATTATTGGAGTTATAAGGTGTGTCGTGAGTTGTGATGATGTGAGTGGTGCTCATGTGTAATAAAGGGTTTCAATGCTTGAATGAGTGTGAGAGTGAAATTGATCATAGGCAAAAATTCTCCATCATGGATAGTCCAATTCGATCGCTAGCTGTCGGTTTAGGTTCCGACAATGATAACCGGCGTGTTAAGGTTTTGTGCAGCTTTTTGGAAAGCATAATACCAAGAGAGGAGCAATCTTTTATACAAAGAGGATCTGGATTGGATGTCCCAAAATGAAAAGAAAGCCCAAGTTTAAAAAGAAGAGTCTAATGGTCACCTGGAAGATTAAAACTCTAGGTTAGATTGATGATCAAATGAACATGTTGATCTATGTCCTATGGCAAGCATAGAAGAAGAAATATTTTCTAATCCCATTTCTGATTACCAATAAGCATCAGATTCATCTTTCTCATTATCATGAAGATTAAAATGATCTCTCTTATGAGGATATCCTCAATAGCTACAACTCTATTTTTGAGCAATATTTATCATTTAAGTAAAAATTTAAAATCTTACTTCTTGAAAATGAAAAGCTTAGAAAGGATAAAACACAATTTATGAGAAAGTATCAACCTTGGAACAAACTTTGTTGACAAAAGCTGATAAAATTAAAAGTTTGGAAAGAAAAATCAAATGTTACAAGCATGATTTCGAAAAGTTTTGTAAGAGCTCAAAAGCTTTATTTTGTTTCAACACATGCACTAGAGAATTCTAGCCTTGGGAATGATCTCAAAAGTAAGAAAGATTATACCAAAGTTTTTTTTTTTTCAAAAGATAAGGAGTTCTTGTTCATTGTGGTAAATATGGGCACACTAGTGTCAAGTTTAGACACAAGTAATGATCTTTTAAAGCTAATGAGGAACTCGAAAGAGTTTAGGTACTAAAAGAACTCATAATTATTAATATAGATGTGTTTTATGGGAAGATGTCACAGACTAAGCTAGGTCCATTGACAGTGAATGATCATGAGAAGTCAAGGTTGCCTTTAGAGGTATTAACAAGGGAAAAATATTCGAAATTTGTACTATGTATTTCTTCCCTTGTGTCAATTAAAAATATTGTGTATATTTAAGGACTTAAATATAACCTACTAAGCATAAGTCAATTGTGAGACAGTGGTTATATAGTGTCTTTTAATAAGGACACATATATAGTTACATCGTTTGATTGTTAGACTATATATATTGCCAAAGAAAGAGCAATCTTTATGATTGATATGTTATATCTCAATAAGTAGAAGATCACCTGCTAGCTTTTCCAAAGAAGATGAAAGATGTTTATGGCATAAAAAGTTGAGGTATTTAAGTGTGAAATATATTTTAAAGCTTTCAAAGAAAAACCTCTTTAGAGGATTGCCCAATCGTTCATGAAAAACTCATCTTCTTTGCGAAGCATATCTTCTTTGCGAAGCATGTCAAAAGGGAAAGCATTTAAAAAGTTCTTTCAATTTCAGACACTGCATTTGTATTGCTAGACACTTGAAACTTTTAAATATATGGATTTGTTTGGTCCTATGATAACTCTTAGTTCAGAAGGAAAGAAATATGGTCTAGCCACTATAGATGACTATTCTAGATATATATGGGTATTTTTTTTAGCTTACAAGAGTGAGTCATTTCATGTGTTTGAGGAATTTTGCAGAAGAGTATAGAAAGAGCTTGGTTTTTGTATCTCAAGCATGAGAAGTGACCACAATAATGTGTTAAAAAATTGAGAGTTTTGGATGTTTTGTGAAGCTAATGGGATGCATCACAATTTCTCTTCATTGATAACATAATACTCATTAAACCCATGCTTGAAAATGCTTTCTATGAATTGTTGAGAAATAGAAAACCCAACATTGGTTATTGTCCTCACTTGGGTCAGGGGGTGTATTTGGGCATGGAGGTGTGTCTAGTAAAAAGGAGTTACGAAAGATGATTCTTTTATCCAAGAATGGACTGAGGTCGAATGATATGTGCATATTAATCCTTTATTTAAGTGATTAGCCCTATTTAACGAGAAATGTGAGCCCAATAACTTCATCGATGAGATGCTAATAATAAATAAAAACCAATCTTGATATTAAACTATTCGTACCTCAAGTCAAATATTTTTGGTAACTAACATTTGAATATTCAATTGAGCATGTATTCGTTGAAACAACAATCGATTAATATCTAATACTTGAATGTAGTTAATTGGAGAAAAATAAAATTATAAATAATGAAATTCTTGAGAAATAGTGGACAACTTCTATTTTAGACTAGCCTAGAGAGTGATCAAAAACTTCGGTAGAACAATTATTTTCATGTTTTTGGTTGTTCTTGCTTTATCCTTAACACCAAATATATAAAGATTGATAAAAGTATATTTTTTAATCATTTAAAAATATCAAAGACTTATAAAAATTACAACTCTTATACTTTAGTGAAAAAAAAAAACTATCCATATCAATGGATAATTTTATTACTATATTATTGCATGAGGATATTCCCCAGTCATGTTAGTGAGTAATTTTTCTTGGGAGATTTAATTCACTTTTTTTAGTAAGATTTTTTTCTCTAAATTATATTGTTTTTCTTTTCATTTACTTGAATTTAAAATCACTTTATAGGATAATGAATTCTTACTATATTTTGAAATTATTCGTTTCTAAAATATTATTTATGATAAGATTTAGTTACTTAATCCCTTAGTTACGCAAATTTTAACTTTTATTTCATATACTTAAATAATCATATTTTATTCTTTTACACGGACACGGCATTTTATGATTTATAATAAAATAAAAACATTAAAATTAACGTATATATAAAGATTGAAATGTGATGTTTGAAATATAAAGACTAAAAGTAAAAAGAAAATGTAAGTATGAAAACGAAATATGTATTTAAATTTCAATATGATTATAATAGTGACAAGGGAAGAATTACCTACCAAATTTTGGAAACAAAATATTGGTGTACATTCCCCCTTGCCCGGAATACAAAGTGAGAAGAAGCCCGCAAGTTGCAACGAGAGGCTTTTGGTTCGTGAAGAATAATGTGACAGAATCACGGAACCTTAATTTGCAAGTTGGGACCTTAAAACGACGTACAAAAGACACTTGCCTCGTGAGAATGAAACAGCACCAACAAACATGAACACCAACACCACTTACCCCCAAAGTGCCACTAGGCAAATTCTTCTTAAAAAGTTTCTAACAATGACCCATTCAAAACCCACGCTTCTTTTTAAATTTTAAGAGATAGAAAAGGGTAAGAAGTAGCATTTGTGGTGGACCCACGGTTGTAAACAATGAACATATTTATGATCAGTTATATTTATAATTAATTTTTAAATAAGTTGTATCTGAAGGTAAATCGATATTATATAAACAAATTTAAACTTCATTTTAAAAAATATGTAAAGTTAAGTTAAAATTAAAATAATTTTAAAGATGATATCAAAATTTATTTTAGTAATGATGAAATTTGATAAGTTTATCATATTATCCATTAATTGATTAATATAAGACTATCTATAATTATTTAGCTCTACATATTAGTTATATAATTTTCAACATGAAAATGGTATATTAAAGAATCTATATCAAATAAAATCAGTGTATAATGCATAAGTAAATTTATAAGATTAAAAAGTAATTAATTTTATTTGAATATAAAACTAATGGCGTGTAAACAAAAGGAAAAAGTTATTAAAAAATTATTAAAAAACTCATAAATTATAATTTTTCAACAACAATTTAAGTTGATATTTCAAACATTTAACTTATTTTATGTTTTAATTAAAAATGGTTAATATAGAAACCTTTATTAAACATATGCAAAATATCTCGTAAGTGTACTACTCGACGAGGACACTACTCGATCTTAGTAGATTGTAAGTTACTTAAGCTAACATACTAACAATAATATAATTATTATTAAGTATCTTGAGTTATGTGTCATTTCTCTGACAATAAAATCTCTGAAAATAACAAAATAATTTATATTTTTTTTTTCTAGTAAAAAGTAGGTTAAATATATTTTATATCTTTTCATTAATAAAAAGTAGATGGATAATCATGTTAGAACAAACACTATTATAAATAAGAAAAGCCTATATAAGAATAAAGTATGTTTTATTTAATCCACCAAAACTTAAGATATATGAAAACTAATTTTAATATACAAATACCTTCTCTTATTCACACCAGTTATAGAAAATCAAAAAAAGTATTAAAATTGATATTTAAAGAAAATTATTATTAATCTCAAGATTATGTAAAAACAATATAAATTTAATTTATTTGTAAGTATGTTTATCAAGAAAACACTTTGCTTTCAGTAAAAAAAAGAAAAAAACCTTAGTGTATATGTTATATCACGCAATAATCAGACTTTTTGTCCCATTTTTGTCCATATCTAATTTAAATAGCACAACCTAATATTTAGCTATTTAAATGAAGTTGGATTCCTAATCACATTTTTTTCATATATAGATGCAAATATATAATCTTTTAGATAAAATAATTGAATTCAGTACTTCTCAAATCATGGAACATCTTAATGTATTGATATATATTTAAAAAGATAGATAAAATACAAAAAAAAAAGTTAAAAAATATGAAAAACATCTAAATAATAAAATTTGACATAATTGTTTATTAATTGTGTAATTAAATAATAAAATAGGTGTTTGTAGTGTGGGACCCAGTGAGTTGTTACCAGTGAATGAGCAGCAATTTGGCAAAGACATTGAAGGCGGCGTAAAAAGCGAATGGCTTCAATCACCGGTAGTTCAAGTCTGCATCACCTTTTTGCCCTTTTTCCAATTGTGGGTCCCACTTTTCTTTCATCCTTAGCCAGTACATTTCTCTGCTGACTCATCTGCCACCTGTCACCACCCTAGCTTTCCACCACTTTCATAATTTCTAATAAATAGTCTCACTATTATTTAATATAAAAATTAACTTTTTATTTTAATTTAGGGTCACCTAAAATATTCCTCTTGTAACAATGCCAATGTTGATAACTAGAAACCAAGTAACTTTTCCAAAATTATACACATTTAAATTGTTTATTCATTAATTATTTATTAATTATATATATATATTTTAATGTAATAAAAATAAATAATAAAAAAATTGGACTTTCCCACATTAGTGTTAAAGGAAGAGGTTCATGAACCCACATTGGACATTTAATAATATTAATAATAAATCGAAAAGCCGAAGGTTAAGAAGAGGGGTTTCATATTCTATTGTGTACGGTCTAATGTTTAACTCATTTTTCCCAAAACATTAGAAAAATAAGGGGGCAAAAAAGGAGAACACTTTCCTTTGAATAAAAACCAATCATTTTGTTTTTTCAAGGGAATGAAATTGCAATGGTATATAAGAATGGATTAGATAGATAAACACTTTTCTTAACATATTTGTTTATCAGTAATTTAAATTTTATTGAAATTCAAAATTTAAGAGTTTAATGGATCCGCTCATGTAATTCTTTTAACATGAAGCAGTGGAAGTTATCGTCATTTTTAAAATTAAATTTAAATAAATATAATCGACGAACCTTTTGTATAAAGTGGGAACAAATTAAATAATTATTATATATAATATAGATTAGAAAAAAATCTGGCATTGAAGTTAGTCTATGTGACAATCACATCCCTTCAAGTTCAAATTTGATTCTTTATGTAAGAAACAACTTTTTGAGAATTTTTTTTTTCTTTTGAAACAACCAATAACAGCAAAGGATAATAGAAATTACAAATAACTTTTTTTTTCAGAGTTATTTGAATTTTAATAGTTTTTTCCATAAAAAAAATAAATATAAGTTCTGATGATGTAACATAACAAGAATTATAAATCACATTTTTGCAGATGCCTAAGATGTTTTCTCTTGAATTTACTAAATTACAAGCATTAACAATTGAAAAATGTGATAATAAAAAACATATCTTTTTCCTTATTTATTATTTAGTTTTAGTTTGTGCCTAACTTGCTCTTGTAGGTTTTCTATGGATAATTTATTATGGACCTCATCAAATTCAAGGATCACGTTAATCAAAATTAAACAATTAGCACAATAGTAATATTTTTCTAAAATTTAAATGATTAAAGTAAAATAAAAAGAAGATGAAGAACAAAAGTATTAGCACAATAGTAATATTTTTCTAAAATTTAAATGATTAAAGTAAAATAAAAAGAGGATGAAGAACAAAAGTATATTTTAGTGAAAACGTTTTTATAACAAAGAAATGTGAAAGAGCAAAAGAGAAAAAGAAGAAAGTGTAAAGGGTGATGCCTCGTGTTGTTGGTGCTTTTTGCAGGGTGACTTTTTCTCTCAGAGGGTTTTGTAGCTTTTTTAGTGCAAAGTTTCACCCTTGAAAAGTTCCGTGGAAACAAAAGCTACTTTTTTACTATCTCATTTTCTCTCTTTCTTTCGGTGTCTCACTCTTTCTTTCTCTGTTCTATCTATATCTATCTATGTATCTTGGAAGTGCAGAGAAGCTTCACAGTGTTCTTCTGGAAAAAAACCATTATCAACAACAGTAGCATTAATTAATACAGAAGGGGACATGTCTAATAAGGATCCGGGTATTAGGCTCTTCGGCAGGAAGATTCCGTTGCCGGAATCTCAGATTCCGGCGAGTTCTCAGATGGGGTATCAGATTCAGGCCAACTCTGCAACCATGGTACTTACTCATAAAGGATACCCAAAAGCCATTTTTCTTGGACTGATATAGTATTTTATTTTATGGGTTTTTTTATTATAAAAAAAAAATTCTTTTGCTATGCCATAATTGGTTACAAGAATTATGTTCTGGCTTTAGAATAGTGTGAAATATGAAAAGTATTTATTCCTAAGAAATTTCCCTTTTAACATTTTAAGAATATGTATGTGATGCACCTTCAGATTCATGGGAAAAAAGGGTTGTCTCAATGTTCATTTGGAGTAAGTAAACTTTTGGTTGACAATTTGTCTTTATGTTTTCTCGTTTCTACATAAATTTTGTGAATTAAGACCAAGGTTGGTGAAGTTGTTTGTGTGAGCAATTGAGGTTTTGAAGAATATCTGCCTAACATTTGGTTTTTGCTGTCATGAGAGTGTAGTTATGTTTGGGATGTGAAATAGGTTCTGCTACCCCTCTATGGTGTTTCTGAAAGAAATATAACATTAACTTGTTTCATCTTTATAGGAGCAATGGCGTTGATTACCTATGAATCAGTTCCTTTCTTTAGACACAAATGTTGATAAATGCGATGAATATTTTCTTTGGAGTAATGTGGCTTCATTGTACTAGAATCTTTCATTGTTGCTGTTTATAAGTCTCTTATTGTTTATCAGTTCTAGTATGATTCATTCTCATGAATATGACCTGAAATTGACACAGATTAGTAGCAGGAGACGACATGGTTTCATGTATGAACTAATATGCTATTACTTGAGAAATTGCTGTTCTTAAAGTCAATTCCAATTGTTCCTCTTGTGTGGTATTTTATGTTTTTCAGAGGAAATAAATATAACATGACAGTTGTGTTCTTTGATTTTTGTTTCTTAATTTTGGTTCTGCTTAACTTGTCATTGATGATACCTTAAATTTCAAATGCTTGCGGTGGCTTAAAGAAGAAAGAAGTTGAAATGCCCTATTCTGAAAACTCTGAGCAACCAGAGAATTGTTCTGATTCAAGGGATAGCAAACAAGAGTCCCCACATAGTAATCAGCAGGAAAATTTGTCAAAGATAAATGCCAAAACTGTGGAAAATACTACAGAGAGTAGCAGTACAGATGAAGATAAAATCTTCAAGAAACCAGACAAGATTCTTCACTGTCCCCGCTGCAACAGTTTAGACACTAAATTCTGTTATTTCAATAACTACAATGTGAATCAGCCTCGGCATTTCTGCAAGAACTGCCAAAGGTATTGGACTGCAGGTGGAACGATGAGAAATGTTCCTGTGGGTGCTGGGAGACGAAAGAACAAGCACCTAGCTTCTCAATACGGGCACATCATTGTATCTTGTGAGGGAGTTCCAACTCCAAACGACCCTTCTTGTCACCAACTTGTCACAACAACTCTTCAACCTGCTGCTGTTTTCAGATCTTCAACAGATAATGGTACTGTGTTGAAATTTTGTCCGGATGCCCCTCCTCTTTGTGAATCCATGGAGTCAATGCTCAATCTTAAAGAAAAAAATCAAAGTGTTGATGAAAATGCTGTCAATTATGCAGAAAAAGGGGAGGAGGAAGTATCCCTTTCTGCATCAGCATCAGCATCAGCATCTATTACCAATGCTTGTACTGCAAGAAACAAATTAACTGAACCTACTGCATCAAAACCTTTGCAGTGTTATCCTGTTGCTCCATGGATCATCCCTTGGAATCATCCAGATTGGAACAATGTTGCTTCCACTGCTTATGGTGCCGACCCCGCATCGATGCAGTGTTGTCCTACGCCGATGATGGCGGTTCCAACCATCTGCCCACCAAGCTTTCCCCTCCAGTTTGTTCCTGGAACATACTGGGGTGGACCACCTACGTGGGGTGGTGGTGGAACAGGAGCAGTTTCAGTGGGTTTCACTGCCTGCCTTTCACCTACTTCCTCTACCAGTAACAGCTGCTGCTCAGGCAATGGTTCCCCCACACTTGGCAAACACACAAGAGACAATGTTTCAACAGATGATGAAAAATCAGACATGTGTGTCTTGGTTCCAATGACTCATAGCATTGATGATCCAAATGAGGCCTCAAAATGTCCTACATTACCAGAAGGTGGTACTGTTTCAAAAAGGGCAAAGGCTAGAGAAGGCAAAGACCGTGTGTTGGGGGTGTCTCAGATCTTGGAAGCTAACCCTGCAGCTATTTCTCGTGCTCATGCATTCCAAGAGGGCATATAAGGAGTTTCTACCTTCCACTTCCCCTTCATAATCTTGTGCATATTATGCATAAAATTTATTTTGCAGGTAGCATTTCTAGTTTCTGTAGCCCATTTTGTAACTACATTCTGTTGTACTTAAATCTATTTTTGAGTTATGCTCTCTGCTATTGTTCATTTTTGGAGCTAGTGCAATAATAATACAGTGATGTCTGCATCACTCATTTAAGGCAGTATAAATGCAAGTTTAGTGATTGTTATGTATGTCTAGATTTTTTTTCCATTCATAAATTATTTACCTTTGTTGTTTAACAATAAATTATGAACATATGTCATAATATACTCTTAATTATATTTTAATTTATAATTTATGTTATTTTTTAATTATTTGTTTTCATGCATATATCTTTTATACTAATTTTATATTTTTTTATTATAATTATTCAGAAACAAATATTTTTCATAATATATATATATATATATATATATTTGTAAGTTTTTAAATTTTTTTTATAGGATGTAATTCATACTCTTTATAAATTCTTAAATACATTGTACATAATTATATAATATATGTTATTAATATTTTTTTATAGGATGTAACTCATACTCTCTAAAACTTTTTAATGTTGCCCCTTGTATTACACCATATATATATATATATATATATATATATATATATATATATATTTATTGTAATTATTGTTAGCATTCCTTTACGTGGCATTACTTAATTCTTTTTGTATGGATGATTTTGGACGACACGGAAGAGTTTGTTTCTGAATTTGATTCGTTCTAGATATGGGAAAATAGCAGTCATTGGAAAAAAAGTTGTTGGGCTAAAAGGAGAAAAGTGATAAGGTTAAAATACTATATCTTTCTTAGAACAACATTGTCTAAAATCCTATAAGTACAATGAAAGGGGTTGCATAAATTTGTATGACATACTTTTAAGTTTTTTAAGATATTAAATAATGGAATTTAGTTTTCACACTCTTTTAATAAGAAGAAAAGATTTGATTGAATTACAATTTTTGAGTCCTTATTGAGTGTTGATTCAATTCTTAGTTTTGCATATTTAAAATATTTTAGTTTATTAAAATGTCAAAAAAAAAATAGAAATAATATTTTTAGGAAAATTAAGAATTGAAAAAAGAAATGAAAGGTTTGTATGTTTTTGTATACCGTTTAAAGTTTGGAAATTCATATATCAATACATTGTTGAGGCAACAAATTTTCTTTTAAACCTCTCTTTGTTTCCAGACTTTGTGTTATTGCATAAAGCTCTCATTTATTATATATTGATATAATTACAACTTAGTGGTTTTATTCTGTAATTCCTCTTTGAGAGTTAGAAATTTAACTTTAAAAGTAAGTTTAAATTTTTTAAACACCTAATGGGTAAAGGTAGAAGTAATTACAGAGTTAAAGAATATTCATGGTGTAAAATTTAGAAAAGATTATAAATAAAAAACTACTTGCATTGTAAAAGTTTGAAAAACAATTATAAAAAAGATATTCGTTTGATTTAGTCGAAGAAGTTAAATAAAGAACGTGTTCATTATAAATCCGTAGTGACATTGAAAAATATTCATATCAATGAAATTTAATAGATTTGTTAAGAAATGAATGTAGTCTTACGTTAAAATAATCTAATATAAAATTATTTTTTTTCTTATTCAATTTCTATAACTAACTTTGAAATGTATTTTTAATGTTAATGAAAAGCTTTTTTTATCATCATCTAATCAATTTGCTTAATCATTTGTTTATTTATGAAATTCTGAATCTAATATTTCATCATCTCCAATAGGACAAACCACAATAACATTATTTTAAAGAGTTTTAGAAAAATATATCTAAAAACATAATTTAATCCCCTCCTTTGTATTTTCTTTTTTTATACATATATTAATTAAACTATCCAAATTTAAAAATAAGAATCCACACTTCTTCGTAAATTTAAGAATTTTAACTTGAATATTCTTGTTAACATAAATCTAATTAGCCGATAAAAAAAATGTAAACCTAACAACTTATTTAAGAATACACACTTCTCTATAATAGATTTTATAAGATAAAATAAACTTACTATTCTTATTTTTTTCATATTTTTTTCTCGTAAAAGTTTATTAAAAGATTTGTCAAAATCACATTTTATTACAAATTAAGATGAATCGGAAATCTCACTTTAAATTAAAGTGAGAAAGCTTAATTACCAACCACAAACCGAGATTGTCATGCAACAATTGAGTCCTTGAGCATTTAGGAATTCTCTTTTACTTTGGTCTACTCATTAACCTTTTCTTTTTCTTTTAATAGAGTGAATAAGTGCTTATTCATAATGCTTTGAACTCTTTTTTCTATTGCGTGTGCGTTTGCTTTATCCCTTTTTCCCCCTTTTTACTTTCATGCAATGGATCTTTTGACTTGCTGAAGTTAGTATCTAAGTTAAAGCCTTGGTTGGGGCATTGCTTTTCACAATGGAATGACCCCATTACCAACCAAGTGGAGATATTTACTTGTGGAATATCAGCTTTTATGACTCATCTTATGTCAAAAGAGTGGTTCAAATAATGCATCCATAAAAGGCCATCTTTTCACTCTTTAAAAGACCCACAATAATTCTTTTTAATGCCATAAAATACACTATTTTTATTTTATATTAATCTAATAAAGAGTTTGGCAATAATGTTATCATTGATGAGGGATCGGGGGTGTACGATGTTCTTATTCGGCTTATATGTATGTAGTATGCATCAAGCTTTAGTTTGATGATGACCCTCTTAGGAACAAATAAATATTGTCTCTTGATTTGAGTTTAAATATCACAAAATACACTGAAAATGATACATGCAGCATTATCCTTCTTAGAAAGAAACTGTCTACGTTATTAGAAGATATTAACTAATACTTTTGAGAAGTAAAGTTTTTTTTATAAGAAATTATTATATTTAATGTTAATGACACCCCTTCTTTAATTTTTAGTATATTTTGTTTATTAGGTTTTTAACTAGTATCATTGAGGTATTTGTTGATAGGATCGATGTAATTAAAGTCGAGGATTGGATATATGTTTGTTAAATGTGAAAAAGGAGGGAAAGAAGTTGAAAACATAGTGCTAATTTTTTACAGGAAAGTACAATATTATGATCTAAAACTCATGTCAAGGGAAATACTTATCTTATATATTAAGACTTCGATTGTGTTAGTCATTTGCAATAATTAATAATCTCTACGGATATTATGCTAAAAAAATATGTTGTAGTTCAGTCTAAAAAAATGATGTTGTAGTTCAGTTATCAAAAGGAAAGACTAATATTGTATGGAATCCATTGACAAGTAAATCTTATCTAAAGAGTCTTTACAATAGAAGAGAGAAATAATATTATCCTAGTTTGTGTAATAATTTTTGTAACTTTATGAATCAATTTGTTTTTAAAATTTTGTCTAGACCATCATATACTAGTAGAGAGATATGACTTTTATTATTAGCCTAGTTAGTATTAGTCATCTATTATTTTAAGAAATAAATTTTAAATTTAACTCTATAAATTTGACTTGTAAAATGAGATTTATATTCATTTATATATTATTGAAATGTCTTATTTATTGTTAATATGAAATCTTTAATATGGTTATCAAACTCGCGAGTTGACTTGTAAACTTGTCTAACTTTTCATTTCTACCACCTATGACTAAGTTGACTCTCGAGTAAACTCAATAGACTCGGACATAGACTCGGTGGACTCGCCCAAACTCGCGAGTCGATCATCGAGTCGACGAGTGCAAGAGAAGACCCAAAACAACACACACAACCCTCATTGCACTTAGGGTTCACCGTTGTCGTCTTGCTTGTCACCGTCTGGATTCGTCGTTGGTCGTCATCTCGCCGTCACACGTGTAATCTCACTGCTGCATCGTCGCATGTTGGTTTTCGTCTAGGTTGGCACACCTCACCTTCCTCTCAATGCGTCTCACCGTTGCATCTCGTTGCGTCTCACTGTTGCGTTGGGTTATGCAGGTTTTGTTTTGTGGGTTGGGTTTCCATGAGTGAGTGGGTTTTTTAGGGTTGGGTTTTTGTAGTGAATGGGTATTTTAGATTGGATTTCTCTGAGTGAGTGGGTTTTTTAAGGTAAGTTTATTTTTAGTTTAATTGTTTTGTGTTTAATTTGAAGTGTAGTGGGCTATAATAAAATATAAATTGAGAGTGTAATTGTATCTTTTTTTAGTATTAATGCTCTAATATTGGTTTTTTTATTGATTCTTTTTACTAAAATAGACTCTTAGGAGTCTATAAGTTGAGTTTACAAGTCATGTTTATATATCCTTCAGGAGTTTATATGTAGACTCTCGAGTCTAATAACTTTGATCTTTAGTATATTATTTTAGTATCTTAACTAGGTGGTCCTAGTCAAACTTAAGTACTACATAAAATTCTAATAGATGGAAATATATCATTTGAAACTCCTAATATATATATATGTAAACCAAAATATAGCAAAAATAGAATAAACATTGTATACAATAATAATAAACTTAGCTCTGTTAAACAAACTATATGTTTCAAAAGGGATTTTTTTACTTAGCTTTTAAGAAGTAGTGGAGTTTGGTATGGGCTAAAGTAGCTATAGTAAGTTAGAATGCTTTTCTATCTGTATTAGTAATATCTATATTGGTCAGTTTTCAGAAGATAGCCTTTCCTTTGGGTACTTTTGATGGTATACCATCAAAACATTGGAAAATCATCTAGATGACATCTTAATGAGTTGTAACCTATAATTCTTTTCAACTGCTCGTGTAAGGCGTAATATGTTTCTACCAGGATTAGAATACCCACATACTCTCATATTTATATATTTATTTCGTTGATAAAATAATTAATTAATTTAAAGGTTTTTAGAATTGAAACAAAATTAAAAAACAAATATAAATTGAAAATAAAAGAATTGGAAATGAAAGATCAATTCACATATTTAAGATTCATACAATTTTTTTTATTATAGTTTAAATTTAAGTTTAAACAATTAATTGATTCAATTGAATAAACATCATTGAACTAGAAATATAAATCAAATCAAAATATGGTTCAATCTAATATATATTCAATTATCAAATCAAGATTCAATGGATTCCTAATTCAATTTGTAAAATTAAAAACACAAAATGCAAATATGAAATTAGATAAAAGAAAAACAACCTTAAAACGTTAAACAATGATATAAAACCCAAAGAATTATATGCTTTTTATTCAATAATTGAGAGAGGAAAATGAAAGACAATTATGAAACTAAGAAAAAAGGAGACGAAGAGACAACAACCACAACTAAAACTAAACAAATTAATTTTCTATCTCTAATTTTAGCTCATTTAGTCTACCTTAAGTCCTTTAATAAGTTGATCATGTAGGCCTAATTATAAGTTTTAATGAGGTCCATAAGCTCAATTACATATGTCCAAGCTAAAATTAAGAAAAATAAAATCCATATAGTTTAATACAAAAATATAATAAAGATGCCTTAACTTGGAATAATTGTAGAAAATATCACACGACTACAAATCATAAGTCTATTTTGAAGTTGATAACATTATTTTTATGATATTTTTGGGTTTATTTTCATAATAAAATAAACTCTTTTCAAGTTTGGAACCTAATGATTTGTTTCATGTTATATATAAATAATTGGTTAGTTATGCTTTTAATCAAACATTACTCAAATTTCATTAATCTTGTTAAATAACTGAAAGGAAAACAATTGGGTCAAGAAGAGCAGGATTGAAGCCATAAAGAGAGAGATAAAAGATAAAAATTAATGTAGTCTATAAATGTGTCTGGTAACAGTAGAGCTGAGTTGGACATAATCAAACTTAAAAGCAAAAGACTGGAAATGCACCTGGTGCCAATTGGGCAAAGAATTGTAATAAAATATAGTTGCATCTGGTGCCACTTTAGTTAGGTCGGGCATGAAGGTGTAAATTAGAATCTATTTAAAGGACTCTTTATATTTATATTAGGGTTAAACACTTTCACTTCTAAACACTCTACTTTAGAGACTTCATTTCATCTAGAGACTGAAAGTCAAGAAAATATAATCTTGGTATGATGGCTAGGGTTTGGAGAGTTTTACTTTCCTCCTCTTTGTAAATCCATTCTCCTTCATTGTTCATCTTTCTACCTTGTTGGAATTAGATATAATCCTTTTTGAATTCTAATATATTCAATATTAGCATTTAAAAGTTTTTGCTTTGCCTTTATTTTATATGCCTACGGTAGTTTTGTTAGGTCTAATAAATGTCATTTTATTATATTTATGCAATCTTTTTAATGTCTCGATAATTGTTAAATCTCACTAAAATTTATTTTTATATTATTGATAATTCGTATTCTATCGATAAGAGAATTCAACATTACTTGGTTTTAATAAATGATATATTCATTTTCTTTTATTTAGGTATCTCTATATTTGTTGGCACATTAACAAATCAATATTTGAAATTATTGACTAATTCTATTCAAATTAAGCTTACTATATAAAATATTAAATTACGTAGATAGAAAGAATATAATTGAATAATATTGATATTAAGGTCTGTTTCCTTATAGTTTTCAAGTTTATAAATGATTAATTAATAAGTATGAACTTATTAATAAGTTTATCAATCATTATTAGTTATTAAATGGAATAAACTTTTTACGAAGGTGGTTTGCAAGTTATAAATATTATCGACGGGAATAAAGATTTTTTCTTTGGCTGACTTGGAAATTTTCCTATAGTTTGCCTCACGTTTTTTTACTCTTGCCCCTTTTTCATATCTCCATTTTCCCTTTTTTTTTTTCTTTCTTCCCTCTGTCTTTTTCTATTTTGATTTTGTTACTCCCACTACCTCCTTCTCACTTTTTGTTTCTTCATTCCTTTAAGTTATTGTTTTGATTTCAGATTTTTTTTTCTTTGTGTAGGTTAGAGAAAATGGGTTGGGCCCAACTTTTATTTGTTCTTTATATAGATTAGAAAATTCAGTTAAAACTTAATGGGCTGAGCCCAAATTATGTTTTTTTATACATATATTCTTTTAAAAAACGAAAAAAAAAAGAGAAATAGAGTCTAAATATGCATTTAAACATTTTGAATTTTTTTATTAAAAATAAATTAACTATTTTTTAGTTTTAAAATATTTGTAAAAAACAAATTTTTTCAATTTTTAATTTTATTTTCTAATTCTCTCTCTTTTATTATTATTATTATTATTATTATTATATTATAATTAAAAATCCTCTTTCTTTTAAATTCTATCATTTTTTTGAAAAAATTAATGATCCATTATTCCATCATTATTTTATTAATTGAAAAATAATAATTTTTAACTTTCTTTAATCATTTGGACAAAATTGATTATTGACCGTATTCATACAGTTTTAAACGTTTTATGTAGGTGGGTGAAACTTTTGTAATAAGCAATTCATAGAGCTTAATTTATTTTCTCTTGAAGAATTTTTTTATTAAGGCTTTAGTCTCAAAGGGAGATTAAGATAAGATAACCAACAGTAATTTGTACTCATGATAATTAGAAGTTATTTATTTATTCATTATAGTCATGAATGATTTTGTGTATTCATGTAATCATTTATTTGATTAATTGAAACCTCTTAAGAGAGAATTGGACTTAAACCATGTGTTTGGATGAACCAACATGAAATTGTTCTATGTTATTTGTTGTGTTTGTTCGCTAGATTGTTTAATCTAGTTATTTGTGAGAAGAATGTAAGCCTTTTTTTAAACCCCTTCTACAGTCACTTGTACTAACATATAATGCTTAATTCAATGGAAATCCTAGAAAGCATCTCCCAATATATACTAACAAGAAAGGACCTAAAGTTTTTTGTAACTAATAGGAAAATAATTCCTCTTTCGTATATACTCAATGGTAAGAAGAAAATCCCAATCTTAATACATGGGTAATGGGTGCTCAAGTAATTTGACAGGACAAAAGTTTGTTTCAAGAATTAAGAACAAGTAATAAGGGAAGGTCATATTATGAGGAAACCAATACAACAAGATAGTTGAAAGTTGGTTATATTGGTATGAAACCTCTACCTTCTATTGAAAAATCTTGTTAGTAGATAGTTTGAAACATAATTTACTTAGCATAAGTTAATTGTGTGATAATAGGTGTGATGTTGTTTTCAACAAAGACCAATGTATAGTAAAATCCATAATAAGGCCAAATTACTTACTACTGATAGCCAAAGAAATATTTATAAAATTGATATAGATGAGTTGTCAGCTTAAAATGTCTCATTTTTTAACAACAAACTTTATATTTATATTGGTTCACCTAAACTCAAGGACTACGCCCAACTCACCCTTGAGATAACTTTTTAAGAGATTCCATTAGTCAATTCAATTATTACAAACTATTAGACAAACGATTTCTGGTTACAATGAGTTATGAAAGCTTTCTTAGATATTTCTTGGTTAAATATTGTGAATTATTGGTGAGATAAAATTGGTGTTTTAGTGATTCTGGTTGGGATTATTGATGAAAGTTTGGCCAAGGTGTGAGAAAGAGTTTGACTAAGTTATATGTAATTTTGGTTAGTTCTTAGCAAGCTTTGAGAGGTGAAAAGATAAGAGATGAAAGTTATAACAAGAGCACAAGACATATTCAAGAAATGGATGAAAATTGACAATGGATGATAGTGAACATGAGAAAAAAATGAGAAAGGGATAAGATAGGGTGGTGACTATTTTACCAAATATACATAGCCTAGAAGGTTAATAAAGACCCTTAAAGTTTCTTGGCACACTCTCTTTGATGCTCTAAGAAAGGCAAAGAAAATAAGAGGTTATTTAAGAAAACTCAACTAAAGAAAGCTCACTATCACACAAAAAGCATACAAAAGGTTATTTAAGCTCTCAAATATATATTTAAGTCAAAGATACTTTTATAAGATACTAATAGTCTTTATTTATAGGATAAAGAGTCACATCCTATTCACTCTAAATAGAGATGTAAGACTTCATTTTACACACAAGTATCTAAGATTAACTATTCTAACCTATGTTAGCCTTATTCTAATATGCAAATAAACTATCTTAACTTATGTCTCTTTCCAAGTTATTTTTGTCATATGAAAAACTTTCTTCTATATTTTTCTTAACATTTTTATATTATTTAACTTGTCTTTTTGATGAACTTTCTTTAAGTTGTTCTTGATTTGAAGATCCTATTAAATAAATTAAGATCCATATAAAAATAATAACTAGGGAATCGTACAATTGCATGACTTAATATTTGATATGATCAAGAAATAAATTAATTAAAAAAAGTTTCTGACACAATGGGACTAATGATATTATATTAATATTACTATTAATAGATTTGGATATATATGGAATGTATATTTTAAATACTATTTTTTGACGACTTAAATCCTTATTTTTTTCTCTTAACACACTTTTTATATCATGATTAAGATATATAGACCATTTTTTTATTATTCAAAATCATAAATGGATAATGTTTTATTCATTTGTATTTCTTTAAAATTGTAATCAATCTTTAGTAAAAAAAATGTTTGTTATACATTTCTCATTGGTTTTTAAGTGACCTGAATGAAATTGGTGACATGAAATAAACTACAATTAAGTACGTATCCAAATATCAACATAAATACGATAGACTAAAATTTCATCAAGTATATAAATTGTAAATTAAAATATATGTATTAATGAAGTATTACAAAGGATTAATCTTTTCAAATCATCGACCAAATAATTTAAAAATCAATACAATAATTATCATTAGCTTTTCATGTTTTTATATAAATCAAATAATGAGGTAATACAAATCGAAGATAATAGATAAATATATTATTGAATCTTAAATGAAAAATTAATGTTCACTTCCAAATGTTTTGCAACGTTGCCAAAATATAAACATTTAAATTTGTTAAGATTCAAATAGTACCATATACCAATATATTAAACAAAATAATCAATAAAAAATATTAATTTAAATAACATTATAATAAAAATTTAACATATAATTATCTAAGAACTCAATCAAATTCTTAAAAAAAAAAAAACACTAAAGCAGGTTCTCATTTCTAAACTTGTAATGTACTCCCATAAGAGTATGAAAAAATAACACTAAACTAATATTAATCCATCAAACATAATACTATTTTCTTAAATGTATTAATATTAACTAATTAAATATTAAGTGTATCCAATTCTACTGATGTTTTGTAATATTATAATAATAATAATATTAATAATAAAAAATATATTAGAAAACCTAATTTTAACCTAAACTAAATTAGAGAAGGAAGAGATACTAATATAGAAGGAGTGAAACGGGTGAAGAAGAGCACACAAGCTTGAACGATTGTTAAAGAGAATGGGAGAGCAATATGCACTCAAGGAGAATGGGAGAAGTGATTATAACAATTTGGTAGAAGGGTTCATGAGAAAAGATATACTTTTAACTAAATAAGAACAACAAATACCACAATACTAATAGAATATCGTTCACCAGTTCCCTTCGAAAATTCTATTCAAAAACTCCTTTAATAGAGGATAAATCATTATTCTTACGCAAATATCAAACATCATTACTAACCGATATGATTCATTAATTATATTATATTTTATTAATTAATGACACATTCGCACCAATTAAACTTCCATATAATTAAATGTTATTTGATCCAACAATTTGATTTTAAGTCATATCCAAAGAATGTAGAAATCTTATATATTATCCTTTATCAACTTTTACTGAACATAATAATCACTTGCACAAACCGAGTTAACCAATTAACATAATCAACATATCAATCGTTCATTTACTAGTTTAACCACTCTGATTAATAAAGTTAGCCCGCTTTAAACAATTTTACAACACTAACCATTATTACAAAGTCCTGTCTGAGCGTATATACTTTTATCAATGTGGATTTATCAAAAATTTGTTTATTTAATACAGTTTTATTTAAGAGTCAATTAGTACAAAATATTATTTTAGGGATGTATCTTAGGTTTCTTGAGTTTGGGGTGTCTGAGTATAATTTTCTTGTCGAATTAGTGAATAATCTTTTTTTGTTTCTTTTTTACACTTCGAATCCATTTGTTACAACTTCTTTTCAAAAATCATCAGTCTTTTTAAAAACAAATAATTCCTTCATGAGTTTCTAAGATTTTTCAAAACAGTAAAATAAAAAAAAGAAAAAAGATTTGATGTTGTGGAATTTTTTACGAAAATCATAACATTCTAGGGATTTGAAAGGTTTGAAATCTGCATTATTTAAATTTTATTTGTGTATTTTTAAATGTTATTTAGTTTGGAAAATATAATTTAATTTCTAGCATACGAATAAAATTATTATCTAAATATCTATTTACACATTTAAATTTTAATAGTAAAATTTATGAAAATAAACATTAATTTCTATTTTCCAAAAGAACTTTTTTCGCCAAAATACATTTTAAATTATATGAAAATATTTATTATTCTTTTGCCATTCCTAATGCAAACATAGTTACTTTCTCTCTTAAAACTTCAATTTTGTAATAGAAAACAAACATAATTAAATCTCTATAAACATTAAATTTTAATTCCATTTGCCAACCTTTTTTAATGTCTAACACACTCATTTTATTTTTAGTATAAACTAAATATTTAAACAAATAATTTAATCCGATTTAAAAAAAAATTACATAAAAGTAAAAAGGGGAAATGTGTTTCAGTTTCTACGCTTTCGGTCAAACATGCTTAAACTCCTTATCCTGACACTTTTATAACTTCGGTTTTCAAATTTTAGAAAACACATAGATTGATGGTCCTTTCCAATTTTAAAAATACAATTAATTCTTAAAGACGATGAACCAAATAAATACATTTTTAAAGTTTAACAACCAAATTTATTAATGTATCAAAATTTTGACTGCAGTTAACTGAAAATACAAGGACTAAAGGCATATATTTACCTTATATTTAATCGATTAAATATGGCTGAGAGTCAATTAACTCTATTTTTAACATTTACATATCTTTATGTCTATATCTTGATAATTTTGAACACTTTGGTTTGTTGTATCTTATCTTTTCTTTTTCTCTTTTTCTGTTCTCTTTTTCTGTTTCCTGTGTTGTCACTTCCTTATATATATGTTTACGAGTTTTGACTCTTACGAGTTTCAATAAAAATTTCTGTTTTACTGTGTATTCTAGTACTTGGAGACATGCATTCGCAGAATAGCTTTTCTCTTCTCATGGAATATCATATTTAATATGGTTAAAAACACCATATTTTTCTAACATATATGCAAGTGTGTGTATATATATATATATATATATATATATATATATATATATAT
>Ga0209700_100285_pt1 | contig 90023 bp, 42 predicted proteins | sample SiratroredBW_FD_187528 | JGI IMG/M metagenome (GOLD analysis project Ga0209700, IMG submission 187528) | Root nodule microbial communities of legume samples collected from California, USA - Siratro red BW (SPAdes) (version 2) | ecosystem: Host-associated > Plants > Roots > Nodule | place: USA... | reverse complement strand
TAAACAAAAATTTAAAAAAAAAAAAAAAAAAAAGATCGAAAGAAATACAGCAACAATGGAGTCAAAGCATAATAAACATTGTTACCTTATATCACTTAGTTCTAGAGTTAGATCACTTATTTCCATCCCAGAAAGCCTAATAGCAATCATGGTACTAGGGAGCTCCTCACGAGCTGTATCAGCCAACTTTGAAAGGGATATTGCAGCATTTCTCATCGCCTAAGGAAGATAAAGAAAACGGGTATATGAGTATTTTGATTCTGTTTATGCTTAACAATTATCCAAATAAGACAAATAAGGGGATGCCATACGACATGTCTAGGCATCAAAACATAGAGCGAAAAAAAATAAAACAACACGAAGAAAATAGGTCTAGGCATAGCCAGTAAGGCAAGTTAATAAAGTTCCTATTGGATGCAACAGAAGTTGAAGATCTTACACCAGAGAATAAAAATAAAAACCAATATCAATTTACATTAACATTCATCAACTGAGACATAAGTCACGTAAAAAGGGAATCCAAATTGGAATATGAGTGAGCCTAGCCCGCTTTGCAGTCGAAGTGATATCACATGCAGATTCCAAATCCTCTTTAGGTGTTTAACTAACTCAGCAAACAGCTGATGGTTCCTCCTTGGCAAAACTATCTAAAATCAAAACCTCCATCTAAGGAAAAAAATCCTTTGTTTGAACAGTTGCGTTCAACTTGAATTCTTCTCAATTAGAAGTTTAAACATTGAAATCTCAATTATCAATTTATCCTAAACCCTAAACCAAAAGGAAGCAAATGCAACCAACCAGGCAGAATAACATATGTTTATACACACTGCATTTATAACTATAACCAATGTGACAGACAACTTACAAATAGGGTGGGAACAGCAGCAAAAACAAGGCTAGCGAATGCCACTGATGTCTGCAAAAACGATAGTCAAAACATCTTCAGAAAAAGAGCAACAATTTTAATTCAAATCGAAAGGAGAAAATCGAGCGAGAAAAAGGTAACGATTAACTAAGAGAATTGAGAACGTCACTTCAAGTTGATGCAACACTCAACTCAGATTACCGTATTAATTAATGAGAATATATAGGAAAACCTAAAAAGAAAAAGTTCAGCCGAAAACGACAAAAAGGGGATCATACCGTGGAAGCGATGAATGCAAGGAGAAAGAAGGCTTGGTCAGAGAAGTTAAGCTTCGGTAAGGGCGAAAGAAATGAAGGGGTTTGTGGGGTTGTGATTTGAGTGTGAAAGGTTTGATCTTTGAGAAGGGGTTGCTGAGAAGGGTTGGATCCAATGGGTGAAGGTGCAGAGGAGCAACATGCGACAACCAAGGGAGAGAAATTGGAGTTGGAAGAGGCGAAAAGAAGAGAATGGAAATGGGTTTGTCTGAGTCTGAATCTGAAAAGAAAATTGAAAGTTTTGGAAGAGTGTGGGAAGAGAGGGAGCAATGGAGAAGAAGCACGCGAGCTTGCAAGAAGAGAGTTCATGGCTATCGATTTGAGGTCACCATTCACAAGGAATGTATATTTTATATGAACCACTAATTTAATCTTCTTTTAAATTATAACGATTCTTTAAATTGTTAACCATACACGTCCAAATCTATCTTAAAATATGAACTATTATTCACCAACAATAAAAATACACATTAAATTATTTTTTAAAACGATCAATATTCTTAATTATTGAATAAATAATATAATTTTGTTTCCTTTAATTGTTTTCAAGATGATGGAGCAGAAGTTAAGGAAACCTCAGTAATAATGACAAAATAAACTATTGAGCCTTCGCAAAACTAATATCAGGAATTCTGATTTGATTAAAAGAGAAAGATACCGATACAGTTAGCAGTGCATGAAACATTGGTGCATTTCGGGTGAGGTTAGCAGGAACCCCAGGGGGAAATTATATGTATAAATTTATTTTTGAAAATAATAATAAGATATTAATAATTTAGTATAATTCGCACCCTTTTTTCCTTCATCGATTAGTTGCTGTGGAAGAAAAACATAAAGCTTGAAAAAAAAAAAAGTATATCAATAGCTTAATCACAGGGTAAAAACAATTATTATTGCAATAAAAAAGGAGAATGTACATAGAAAACTTGAAGGTGATGTCCTTAACAATTATTATTGCACATTCTCAATTGCCCAAAATTGAAGCTGATGTCCTTAACATTCAGTAAAGGTCTAAGGATTCAAGGACCCTACGAGCGTGGTTCTGGAGGAATGTCAGTCTCTGCTCTGGATCCAGTGTTGAGTCAAACTGACTAGCTGCCCATATCAAGGAGGCTGATTTCTCCCCCAGAATATGGCTTGTATCTTCATGGATAGTTGCCAGAGGTGGCGAATCTCTTCCATTCACATGTCCAGAGAGCAGCAGCAAAAACTCTGCACATTTTAACCTAAGATACAAAATCTCCTTCATTATTTTAATCTAGTTACCTTGAGACTGAGCCACCACATGACAAACAAAATACTTGAAACATGAATAAAAACCAAACAAATTTTCATCCCTATGGCACAGCAAGCTTAAATACCTCCAGGTTTACAAAATTAAAGTGCATTCTAACTTACAGAAATTCCTTTATATAAACCAAGCAGTCAAAAAGAGAAGAAAAAGACTTCTAATAATCCGTGGGGTAACATATTTGCATGGCATTCTTGGTTCTTGTTTCCTTCCATATAGTTAATATTCCGGAGATGCCTGCACTTGGACTTTAGATCCTTCAGGAGTTTTCATCAGGAAATGTGTTTTCCAAATTCTTATTGGTCACCTTTCTCCCTAAGTTTCAATTGTTTTGAAAGGTTTAGGATGTTTTATTTGGACAGGGTATACTAAGTAAGATATACAATAGTGCTGGTTACTTGTGAGAAGGCCCCACAAAAACCTTTCCACTAAATTTCTCTAGGTGCCATTAATGCTCTGTAACCAATAGTCACCTCTCCTCCTTGTGAGATAGATTGGCAGTTTTAGTAACTTGCTTGTGCTGTTTTTGGAACACTCAATTTGTCTGCCTGATTTACAGGTATACTTTGCTAACTAAGTCTGATATTTTGGAAGTTAGATGGATAATTTATCCACTTCGCACCCGTCTTTCCTTTCATCGATTAGTTGCTGTAGAAGAAAATCATAAAACTTGAAAAAAAAAGGTATATCAAAAGCATAACCACATTGTTAAAACAATTATTATTACAATTAAAAAGGAAAATATACATACAAAACTTGCAAACAAAAAGGAGCACATTCTGAATTGCCTAAAATTGAAGGTGCTATCCTTAACATTCAGTACAAGTCTAATGATTCAAGGACCCTGCGAGCCTGGATCTGGAGGGCTGTTAATCTCTGCTCTGGATCTAGTGTTGAGCCAAACTGACTGGCTGCCCATATCAAGGAAGCTGATTTCTCCCCCAGAAGACGCCTTGTATCTTCATGTATAGTTGCCAAAGGAGTCGAATCCCTTCCATTCACATGTCCAATGAGAAGCAGCAAAAACTCTCCACATTTTAACCTAAGATACAAAATCTCCTTCATTATTTTAATTGAGTTACCTCGAGACTGCGAACCACCACATGACAAACAAAATACTGAAACATGAAAAAAACCAAACAATTTTTCATCCCTTTCCAGCAAATGTATGACCCAACAAGCTTAAATACTTCAAGGTTTACAAATTTGTAGTGCATTCTAACTGACAGAAATTCCTTTATATAAACTAAGCAGTCTGAAGAGAAGAAAAAAACTTCTAATGGGCCGTGGGGTAACATATTTGCATGGCATTCTTGATTCTTGTTTCCTTCCATATATTTAATACTCCGAAGATGCCTGCACTTGGACTTTAGATCCTTCAGGAGTTTTCATTTGTAAATGTGTCCCAATTTCTTATTGGCAACCTCTCTCCGTAAGTTTCAATTGTTTTGAAATGTTAAGGATGTTTTATTTGGAGAGGGTTATACTTGAAAGCATATACAATAGTGCTGGTTACTTATGAGAAGGCCCCACAAAAACCTTTCCACGAAATTTTTCTAGGTGCTATAAATGCTCTGTAACCAATAGTCACCTCTTCCTCCTTATGATATAGCTTCGCAGTTTTGAGTAACATGCTTATGCTGTTTATTGAACACTCAATTTGTCTGCCTGATTTAAAGGTATACTTTGCTAACTAAGTCCGATATTTTGGAAGATAGATGGATATTATCCCTTCTGATCAAGGTTTGTGGCATTTCCATGGTGTTAGGGACAAAAATTTTACTTGGAAGTTTCTCCCTTCATCTCTTCTATGGCACAGGCTTGCTTTCTAAGTGCCGAACTGCTATACTCCATCAAATTTTGACATGTCAAGTCCACTCAGAATATTCTTTACATTTAAGATATGAAATAAGATAAATCTTATATGATCGAAGGTCACTAAATTAGAAATTTTGATGCCCTGTGCTGATACCATTTAACAAGTCTCTGTCTAATAGCTTGAAGAAATAAGGACCAACTAACAAGCATAAATGCGATACAATTTTACAGGACTAACTAACAAGCATGGAGTATCAGAAGAATACAGCATTAAAATGAACAAGTCTGGCGTATGAAGTAGTACCTGATATTTTCATCCACTTGTTTGTCTCTTAGAAGGTCAGCAACTTCCATAATACCATTACATTTCTCGAAATCCTGATAGGCAATTATCAAGAGAATATATATTAAAAAAAGGAATATTCTTTAGCAGCAAACTCTGCTAAACATCCAGTGTAACATCAATCAGTAAATCCTATCAGCTAAGCCAAGACTCTCAGATATCTAAAGTTTTTATAAATTGGAAAAGAATGGAGAGAAAAGGAAGGAGCAAACACGATAGAAAAGTGATACATAGTTGTAAATGCTACGAAGGCAAGTGTCAGGCTACCATTTGATTGGATGATGAATCCACCATCAATGAGATTAAAGCATCTAAGCATGCACCTTGCTCCAGTACTCCACGAGTGGATAATATATTCATTAAAACCTGCAAAGTACAGCAATTTTTAAATATATAACTCTCTATCTTTTTCAAGATTGGAGGCCTCGGTGGAAGAAAGAAGGATTGTCTTGTGCACACCTGTGCTATTTATGCACCACAATTTGCTTGCATTCGATTGCAGTGCAATGCTTAAATCAAAGGATAAAAACTTCATTTTGCCTTTGGATTTGATTCGAGAAAGAGTTGTTATTTGGCATTCCATTTTAGCTAATGCTATCAGGGTGTATCAATTGAAGGGACAATTGTTCTTTTTTTAAAAGGTGAGGGTTAGATAACAGAAATTATGTTGGCAATAGTAACCGAGCTTGAGTTTATGCTATGTGCTGATGATGTAAGTAATCAGCACAAGACCATCCATAAGCAGGAAACGAGGGGATTACGGTACAATTTGGTTGTTCTCTTTTTAGATTGCGTGTGCCTTTCCTTGAGGCAAACATCACATCTGCCATCTTTGAATTCAGAGCCTTTCTTTTTAATTAGAGAACTGATAATACTAGTGAAAAACCATAAACCTCGTACGGAAAAGTCACTTCTCACAATATCAATAGCCATAGAAATGGAAAACATGAAAAATTCTAAAGCAATGAAAGTGACCTGAATGGCGTTGTTTTGATGGGCAAGTGCCGTACTCTCTGGATGCAGCAGACAACACCCTTCCAAGACTCTAAGAGCAAGTGCAACTTCAGCATCAGTGGAAGGACTCGTCACCTTCATTGGTTCCACACCAAATATATGGCTTAAGTCACCTACCTTACTCTCGTTGTAATCATCCCCACTCTCTTTGAGCGAGTGCTGAAACAAAACCGGAACCACTGCAAACACCACCACATGGCATTGAACAAACACATATTGATAAGATTATTATTATTATTATTATTATTATTATATGTAACCGATCAAGATTTTCAACCTAAACTTTAGTTGGAATTGATGGTTATATGAGTGAAGATATTTTTGCATCACTAATTACCTTTTAGGTACCAAAATGTAGGTAATATCTGGTTGATACTGATTTGGGTTGACCCAAAAATCAGTTGCATGAAGAGTTATTTTCTTGATCACGGAATTACTTTCCAAATATCTTGCACAAGAACAGCACAACAAAATGGAATAGTTGAAAGAGAACATCATATTTTGAATGTGGCCCTTTCTTTGTGTTTTCAAGGTGATCTTCCAACTGATTTTTGGGGAGAATGTGTTTTAAGTGTAAGTAGGTTATTTGATAAATGGTACACCATCTAATTTGTTAAATGCAAAAACCCCATCTGAAGTATTGCATGACCAAGTACCCTCAATTAAACACTTGAGAGAGTTTGGATCAGTTTGTTATGTTCATAACCAAGGAAAAAAAGGAGATAAGTTTGCTAGTAGAAGTAGAAAATGTGTTTTTGTTTGGTACCCATACGGTAAGAAAGGTTGGAAACCGTTTGACTTGGAAATGGGATTCTTTTGTTTCTCGGAACGTTGAGTTTGTTGAGACAAAATATCCTTTTGCTGGTGGTAGTCCCACAACTACGAATCCTTGCACAATGAAGCAATTGTTGACCCTTTTGAACAAAGTATTGAGGCATAGGACAATATCTCAGATGATGAACCAACAAACTTATCTAAAAACAATCATGAATCAAATATAGAAGTCAAGAGGGGGAAAATCGATTAAGGCACAACTGAACCTGCACTTGAAGAAATAAACATTAGCCTAATGAGATTGGTCTAGTTCACAAAGGACACAAAACAAAACAACCCTCCACTTAGTTGCGAGACTATATGACTATGTAACTAACACAATCGAGAAGATGAACTCATTCTCCAATTCACCTCCTCCAACTATGTAAATTGTGATAAATTTTCTTTGGCACATCGTATTTTTCTTGCAACAATTACACAAGATCAAGAACCTGCCACCTATGTTGAAGTTGTAAGGTATAGCAAATGCAGGGAAGCCATGCAAAGTGAAATACAAGCTCTTGAAACCAATAGTACATGGATAGTGACACCTTTATCTCTCGAGAAGAAGGCGCTTGGTTGCAAGTAGGTCTACAAGATAAAGCATAAATATGATGGAATAGCGGAAAGATTTAAAGTTCGGATGGACATCATTGGAAATCAACATGTAGAAGGGGTAGACTTAATATAGACTTTTGCTCTCGTTGCAAAAGCATTGACTATTAGAACAGTGTTCATCGTTGCAGCAGCGAGAAATTGGGAACTCATCAAATGGACGTGCACAATGCTTTCTTGCATGAGAAGCTCCAAGAGAAGTTCAGGAAATTACCACCTAGTTTTGGCGTTCAACAATCCTAAATGTTGTGCAAACTCAGAAAATATCTTTACAAATTGACATAGCTCCTACATGCTGGTTCGCCAAGTTGTCCACTGCCCCAGAGCTATGGCAAACACAGAAATCAGATTTGCATCTTGTAGTTCTTATCTATGTTGATGACCTTATCATTTGTGGGAACAACCATGAAGTCATCCATTAATTTCAAATCTACTTGCACACTTGTGTTCACATGAAGGATCTAGGAGCTCTCAAGTATTTTCTTGGAGTTGAGGCAGCACATTCCCCAGCAAGTATTTTTCTTTTGCCCGCGAAAATATGTATTGGATATAATTGCTGAAGTTGTCCTAGATGTTCCTTAGCAGTACAGATGATTGGTAGGACGACCTATCTATCTTTGCTTTACAAGACTAGAATTTTCATATTATGTGCATACTTCTTCTCAATTTGTGCAGCAACCAAGACACGAGCATTGGGAGACTGCATTGTGAGTTGTTCGATATTTCAGAGACAACCTAAGGCAAGGAATTCTTTAGTGCAAAGATAGTGACATAAGATTATATAGTTGGTGCGACTCTGACTGGGCTAGTTTCCCTATATCATGGCCATCTCATACTAGGTGGTTTGTGCTAGTTGCCCTATATCACGACCATCTCGTACTAGATGATTTGTGCTATTAGGATAGTCACTGGTCTCTTGGAAAACCAAAAACAACATACAATATCTAGCTCATCTACAGAAGTTAAAAATCATTCATAAACAACCACTACTTGTGAATGAATGAAAGATCTTTTCGGTATCTCACATCCTCAATCTATGCATGTTTTTTGTGATAATCAAGCAGTTCTCGATATTGCTAAAAGTCCAGTCTCTCATAACTGAACAAAACATAGAGCTTGATTGTCACTTTGTTCGATATGAGATTACTAATGGGAACATCCAGCGAACTTATTTCTCAACCATTGTATAATTGGTCAGACATTCTTACTAAGCCTCTTGGTAGATCACAGTTTCTTATCTTAATGGCCAAGTTGGGCATCCATAATCTACACGCACCAACTTGAGGAGGGATGATAAGATTATTGTTATGAACCAATCCAGATTTTCAGCCTAAACTTCTTCAGCTGGAATTATTGAACACGTAGGAGAAGATATTTTTGTATCATTAAATACCTTCTGGGAGCCAAAATCTAGATAAAATCTATTTGATACTGATTTGTCTATCAATATATAAACACTTGCATATAAACTAATACATGGATCAACGACAGTTTGCTCTCATATTTTATTACATGTTTAAAAAAAGAATACCTTGGAGTTGGGGAATGGACTGAGTTTGATTAAAGAGGTCAATGGTTGATTCAGTCTCCGCAACGGAACGGAGAAACTTGAGGATGGAACGGAGAGCGCGAACACGGAGAAAGGAGAATTCGGCACTTGCGTCTCTGAGCCCCGTTCTGAGCGCGAGAGTAACTTCTCTGTACACTCTCTGCTGCTGCAACGACTTTCCGACTTCGGTCACTGCACCGTCATCCTCTATCTTTGCACTTCCCTCCCTTTTCCCTGTTTCACTCCACAACGGCTTCTTCAGGTACATCTCTGTTTAGCTTCACTCAGACAAGGAATTTCTCAATCTGGATCATAATTCATACTCGCTTTTCAACAATTGACCCAGCAATGCAGTGGATCATACTGAAACGACGTTGTTTCAGATCCCTGTAATGTGAATCAAATTCCGAATTAGGGTTCGTAACGAGAGGTCAAAACAAATTCGGAACTGTTCTCACACAATTCTCATTTCCAACACTCATTGCTTACCTGGTTTTTCAATATTTTGAAGATTAATAATTTTATCTTAGCTCAACTTCATTAAGTAGCTTTTTATATTTAAACTCACCTAATTTATTTTATATTATGGATATCAAACTTGTAAAATTAAAGAAGTTTAAACTTATAATCAAATAGGAAAAATAAAACATAGGCCATTTAAATAAATATATGCATATTAATATATTAATGTAAGTTATTAAACAAATGAAGTAATTAAGGTAAAATTATTCCTGAAATAACATAATTTATCCTTTTTCATACCTATTTATTAAGAATATCATGAGTAATAATATTTAACATTTTTATATATGGAGAATGTGGGACCTGTAATTTCTAGAATCTGTGGAAGAAATGAAGGTGAGGGTGGTTCCGTCATTTCAGTTCTGCCGTTTCTCTTCCTTCTTTTGCTTTGGTTAGTTTCTTCTCCTTATCTATATGTCGTGTCTCTCTTCAACAACGTTTCCACCACATCCCCACCGAGGTGGTTCCTTTGTGTTTGTGTCTCTCCCTCTCTCTTCAGAGTTTAGGCACAGAACAAAGCAACCAAATAATTTTCCATGTCTATCTCTCTTCATCCTGTATACTCTTCACCTCACCTCTCCCCCTCTCTTTTCTTTCCCACACCACAGCTTTCTTTCCTTTGCCTCCCCAAATTCCTAAGTGCCCCCACTCCCCACTTTATTCTATGCTGCCGCAGGAACGCTTCATTTTCCGCCCGATGTGGGCCTGGAGTCCCTGAGGGTGCACAATATGACAGTGGTATCGAAGAAGATGATGAACAACCCATGAAGGCTAGCTGCGACGACGACGACGAAGAAGAAGGCCAAGAGACTCTTAGCTCCTTAGTTTTGCCTGAAAGATGGGATGTTTTGGGTCTCGGTCAAGCCATGGTGATTCCTTTTCCTTCCTGCTCCATTCACCCATCATAATTGTGTTTACACTCGCACGAATTGTACACCCTGTGTTTATGGTTCTTGTGTTTGAGGATTGTTTTGTGTATGCTCGGTACTTTGTGTTCCCTTGTAAGAAATGTTTTCGAACTGCTAGCATTTTACAGCATTCCTTATTCTTGTTTTTATGATGGGTTATGCGATAGAATCTGTGTTGTGGCATCAGAATTGGAGTTTTGCTATATAATCTGCGTAAGCGTGATTAACATTACAAGTCTGCGTAATTATCAATGTTTGTACTTAAGTAATTACTATAGTCAAACTTCAATTCTGATTAAAAAATTACACCAAAAAAATGGTCAAAGTTTTAGTTTGGCTCATGTGGGTTTACGCCTTCATCGTCTTGTTGCTATGGATACGTTTTTTTCCTTATTCTCTGAGAACAATTATGAATATTGAAGGCGTGTTTTTGGAAATTCTTGTAGGTGGACTTCTCTGGCATGGTTGACGATAATTTTCTGAAGAATTTGGGGTTAGAGAAGGGAACGCGGAAAGTAGTGAATCATGAGGAAAGAGGTAGAGTTTTGCAGGCTATGGATGGGTGCAGCTATAAAGCTGCGGCTGGTGGATCCCTTTCTAATACCTTGGTTGCCCTTGCAAGGCTTGGAAGTCGCTCCCTCAAAGTTCCTGCTGTAAATGTGGCAATGACCGGAAGTGTAGGGAGTGATCTGTTGGGGGGCTTCTACAGGTTTGTCTTTGTTATTTGCACTGTTTTAACATACTGTTTCATTCCAGTTCTGGATAGTGCATTTTGCCTTATCTTCAGTGTAGTTAATAGCATGCAAAAGCACCATTATTGTTGTGTGGAGTGGCCCCTGGCTGTTGTGCAGCGTTTCAGTATTGTGTCCAGAAAAAGGGTGAACTGCAGTGTGATAGTGCCACACCTGTGCTAACTATATTTTTGTTCTTCCTCAAGTAGAGGCGTTCCTTTGGCTGGATTTTGGTATCTGATAATGTGGCCCCAAATTCGTGCACCTTTTTAAAGATAGCACACAAGTAGATCATAATGATAGCTTAAAAGATAAGGAAGAGGGATTCTATATGGAATCAACCATTACAAATTGTATATTTTTATCCTTGTATCTTAAATATTCTATTTACTGTTAACTGCATTTAATTGCTATGGTGATTGGAAAAGTGTAGATCAGGTTTGTGAAGTACTCATTTTTTTTTCCAAAGCTTGTAGTTTATTTGCACACATAACACCATTGTACCGCGTACTCATCTTCAACACATAGCTTTGTGTTATTTAATGATTCCACCAGTTTTGTTTTGGCAAGTGAGGTTGACTGAAGTTACTTGTATTGTTTGTTTACATTTTCTTTTACTTCTACAGGGAAAAATTGCGCCGAGCAAATGTGCAATTTCTTTCCGAGCCTATCAAGGATGGGACAACTGGAACAGTTATAGTTCTCACAACTCCAGATGCCCAGCGCACAATGCTTGCTTATCAGGTTCAGTATGCTATAGAATGGATATTAAGATAGACACATCTGCTGCTTCCTTCTTGCAATTTGAGGATTCTATAGCAATATGTTTATAAGTAAATATATTAATAACAATTTATATAGTGTTTATTATTCACCCCTCCCCCACCTCCAACTAATGCACATTTACATATATAATTGGCTGTTTGAATTAGTCAATAACAAGAGTTGGTTTGAAGTTTCTCGAGTTCTATTCTGATGTTTAATTGTGCAATTAATATTAATTGCATATATTAAAGAAAACACTGTCATTTCATAAACATATGTAAGTTTATCAACTAATATGCAATGAGCATGGATAGTATTTACCGTATAGAATAGTATTGTCTATTCTTCAAATAATACTTCCTTGCTGATTATACAAAGCACAGTGGTTATTCTTTTACCTTTATTGCCTAATTCTAAGCTCTTGATTATTTCTACTCTTATACAATTAGTGAAGTTGCTAAAATAGTGAAAGCTGGTGGCAGGGCACATCTTCAACTGTTAACTATGATGCATCCTTGGCTAGTGCAGTTTCCAAAACCAACATACTTGTTGTTGAAGGGTATTTATTTGAACTTCCTGATACTATTAGAACAATAACCAAAGCATGTGAGAAAGCTCGGAGGAATGGTGCCTTGGTTGCAATAACAGCTTCAGATGTGTCCTGCATTGAGAGACACTTTGATGATTTTTGGTAAGACCATTACTTAGTTCTTTATATAATAGTTGATGTCATGTAATTTCCGTACCATGAATTTGTGCAACAAGTTAGATATGATTAATTTATTCTTCTTGTATATTGCCCGTGCTTGTGCTGTCTTCAGTTGATTAAGCTGTGAACAAAAATATGAAATTAACTATCCTTATGTTGTCCTTTGTCTTAAGTTTGTAAAATATAGGAATTACTAAAGCAAACTCCATTAGATGACACATGTATGTTTGGATAACTGGTGTATTTTTCCATTCATCAGGGAAATTATTGGGAACAGTGTGGATTTGGTCTTTGCAAATGTTGATGAGGCCAGAGCTCTTTGTAATTTTGAAGCAAAGGAAAGTGCTGCTTCAGCTGCAAGGTATCTGAGCCACTTTGTTCCTCTAGTATCCGTTACAGATGGTCCTAGAGGCTCTTACATAGGTGTAAAAGGAGAAGCTGTTTATATCCCTCCTTCTCCATGTGTTCCAGTGGATACTTGTGGTGCAGGCGATGCATATGCATCTGGCATACTTTATGGTCTTTTAAGAGGCATATCAGATTTGAGAAGTATAGGCACATTAGCAGCTAATGTTGCTGCCACGGTTGTTGGACAACAGGGAACACGCCTCAGAATTTCAGATGCAGTCAAATTGGCTGAATCTTTCGAATTTCAACTTGATTCCTCTTCGGTTGGCACTGATCATATTTCCAGCGTCTAATCAGAGCTGGCACTTTGAATTTAATTACAATTTTTTTCTCGAAATTAATGTATTCCTTTGATCAATATGTTTCAAAAGAATAGCCCTGTAAATACTCTCATTGTAAAAAGATTAGCTTTGTTAGCAATTCAATTACTTAGGCCCTTGGTCCAGTCTTCATCATCGTTATTAGTACGAGGTTACATAGATACGTGATATAAACGTTGTCATAATTATTTTTTTATCTGCTTGTTAGGTTAGTTTTACATCCATAATTATCATAATGATTACTAAGACTAACATTGATTTGTTAGATTTATACGTTATAAAAAGTTGGTTACAGAAGATGGTGTTCTTATTTAATGATCAATTTTCCTTAGTTTGAGATATAGATTTTGGTGACCTTTTTTCTATAAAACATTAGATATATTTCCATGTTTTTAAGATTAATTCTCCTCTTCAACAAAATTAACTTTCTTCCACTTTTCCTCCTTCCCCTCCCTATTTCACAAACAAACCGTCGTGTTTTTGCAATAAATGCAATAAATTTTAATTAATCATGTGTTGCTAGAACTCCTCTTGTAAAAGAAAAGAATTTGGATTCTTGCATTGTAAAAGAAAAAACATTTTACTAGAATGATTGTATACTAGGTTTCTTGCATATTAAAAGATACATGAGAGAAATCTGTATCAAATGAATTCCTAATAGTGATGCTATTTTCGACCACAACATCAAAATCTTGCTACGAGGTAATTGGTTCCTATGTCTACCGTACGAGTGAATCAGGAGGAGCTTCTTCTGGAATCTGTTTTACAAAAACAAAATGAAACCGACAAATGTTAGCACATCAAGCACTTATCAAAGTATCTTTTCGAAAGAGGATTTTGTCTGCTTACGGAAATGGAAACAAAATGTCTTCGAGACAAGATTTATCAGTTAGAACAAAGCAGAAGACTTTTACCTCTCCTGGATTCCATTTCTCTTTTAACCAAATACTGACATCTCCTGACACATTCTCCGCTTGTAACTTATTTCTGCAAGAATAAAAAACGACCGTAAAAATTCAAACAAAAGTCTTTGTAACTTGCATTCGAACCAAATATTTCTTCAAATTCTACATAGAGACAACCTCTGAAAATTGCATCAGTAAAGGTGAAGTTTCCAAGAAGACTAACGCTAGTGTAAACTAGGGCATTGTTTAATATAAATAAAGGAAGATCCAACCGATACAAGCACCACTACTGACATAAAAATCTTTCTATGGCTTAACAAAAAATATTTTATCATGGAGTTATGTAGTCAACTTCGTCCAAATTAACAATTACAATTGATGCAACTTAGTCTGTTTCAAGAAAAATTATAATAGTTGACCTCCTGAAGCAATTGGGTGCTTGGTACATTCATCATTTCTTACCTTTTGTTTTAGTTCTTTGCTGAACCCAAACACTCAAAGACTTCCTATCCATCTCTTCATAAAAATAGTTATAGAAGTAGAAGGCATATTGACAGATAAAATCTTGAATAGTTTTACTTCAATGAAAAAAGTATATCATGACCATTTCAAAATTAAAAATTAGATAACATTATGGGAGTCTTGTCACAAAAATTTACTGCTGCTACTTTATTAAATCAAATGAAATGCAACATGGATAAAATTGAAATTTTCAAGATTGCAATTTTTTAAAACTAAAAATGCATAACTAAGCTGAAAATGCAACGGGCTGAAAAGTTTTCAATGAAAACAATAATGATTGACTGCTCTACGGTAAACAATCTGAAACTACGGTAAACAGTATAACTATTTTTCAGAATGATATCATAAAGTGATTAAATTGTGACAATTGCCTTTCAAAACTTTCTAATGTGCTATGAACTTACGACAACGGGACATCTGATGTTGTTTGAAACATCGTATTGGGACCAGAGTTATTGAATGTGGCTGGTGTTTGCTGAGTTGAACCTGGAAACATTGTCAAATCCACTGGTGTAGAATGGTGATTGCTTTGAACACCGAAGGTGCCACTGCCTGCTAGTATTTATTAGAAAATTGACAGTCAGACATATATGAGCAAGAAAAAACAAAAGACATACAGTCATAACACTACAAATACACCCAATATATACCTCCAAATCCAAAAAAACCAGGCTGTGCCGGAGTGTTTGTTGGTGGTGCAGATGGCCTAACAATAGTTCCAACAAACAGATTAGACCAAAAGCAGGGAAAAAAAATATTAGCAGAGTATGGACAAGGAAAGTGCAAGATGAAGAGTAATCATAGCACAGGAAGCAATGATTGCAGACCTGCATCTTATCCATTCTATACCTACCACACCCATACTTGAACGACCAAATTCCACAAGTAATGTATGCAACAACACAGCCACTTAGGAAAGTTTACAGAAACCAAATTTCCAATACCTAGGTCATTCTAGTGCCCTTAAAAACTGATATCCATCTAGCCTGAAATAGCCTCTACGAAACTATAACCTGATACGACAATAATAAGAGCTCTTGTGCATTTCTCCATTCTCTTGACAATTACAACACAACTGTAAACAAAAAGCTCAAAGTAAACCGGATTTCTGGAAAAAGGGGTGACAGTAGAGGTCTAATGCAAAATGGACAAACTATAGGTCTCATCAATACCTTAAGGGTACAAACCATACTCCAGTGGAGCTCATTGAACCGTCAAGTAGTCTATTTGGATTTTCTCTAATTGTTTTCCAACACCAAACAACTGAAAATGAGGAAAATATTCTCTAGCCTGCAATTTTTACCTTCCAAAACCCATGTTCATTGAAGTACCAAGTTGGCTAAAGCTTGAGACTGGCAAAGGACCATTACTTTGAGAATTTCCTGAAAAGAGATTAGCATTGGCTACAATGGATTGGGGTCTTTGACTGTCAAGAGAAGAACTTATTGGCTTTTGGTAAGGTTCAGAAAGTAGTTTCTCAAACTCAAGCATCTTTGATTTCAGTATATTTCTCTCTTTCTCAACCTGCAATGTCATATTTTCAGGTTAGACACAGAATACATTTGAGCACAACTGTAACCTTGGAGTTACAAATGTCAATAGAAAAGACACATTAAAGGAGGCTCTTCTTTGATACAAATTGTAAAGTTGAAATTTCATTAATGAAAAATGGAGCAATTACAACTAGATAGAGAACAGGGTATCTTCCAAAAATGAGCAGGGGACAGGAGAGAGAAAGGGGTTAAAGGCATGTTATATCAGATTTCTTACTATTGATTGCAAGCTCATCCCACGCTTTGCATCCTCATAAGCTGATGCTCGTAATTCTTCAAAACTAATATCACCAACAATGTCACAAGGAGCACTGCATGAAAGGAGGTCAAAATCTGTATTAGTTATCTTATTCTTTAAAGCAATTTCTCTTTCAAGATTGACAAGTACACTAGGATCTCTTTCCCCAGTATTGAAGTTTTAATTGCAAATTTCCTGAGGAAATGTTTTCAGGTTATTCTAGCTGTTGTAATCCAGGTGGACAGTGGCCTAACTCACTAGCAACTAAAGAAGATTCGGCTGCAGGTTACAGAAAATTAAATAAAAGTGAGATCATGCATGTGGACCTTCCATGTGAATCCCGATCATTTGAAGCTCTGTAATGCATATGAAAAATGCTCCTATTAAGATCTTGCTAATCTTATGGACAGTAGCTTTGGGAAGGATTTTAAAAGATAGGATGAGGAAGTGTTTAATGATTACTGGTCAATTTATCAGTGTTGCTTCGGATGAATTGAAAAAATAGTCCACAATCTTTTGCAACATAGTTCAATTGCATGGTTTTCAAGGAAAATGAAATTTTTTTTTCTGTAAGATCTATAGTCAACATTAGGCATGATTAAACAATATATTATTTACAGTAAAAAGTTTGATTAATGTTTTCAAACCATCATGTCTGGAAAGAAATATACCCTTTGCAATGACTGTAGCATGTAAGTATCCAAAGTGGTTTCTCTTTCTCGAAATCTTCTGCAATCTGGCGCTTGCAGTTGTCAGGATCTGTGCATCTTTAATTACATGGACCAAGTAAAGTATATCAAATAACCTTATACAAAATATAATAGATAAATAAGACACAAGGAAAAAATACAATAGAGACCCTTCTTTTATAGGAAAAAGATTAACTAGATAGCAAGGAAAAAGTACAAGAGATGATCAGGTATTCTCCAAAGAAACCACATAACCCAACGAAAGCAAAACAATGGTATTCAATTTTCCTATGCAACAAAAATTTTGCATTTTCAAAATTGATCAGAGGCAAAGTTCTCCAGTGATCCAATCAAAAATTACAGAGTTTGTTTATTAGCACTTCGTAGACATTTAGACTTGTATTTTTTAAGTTTCTCGTTCTGAAGCACAAGGGTGCATGTCCAACAGGTGGCAATTATGCACATGTTGAATAGATACAACATCAAGAAAAATATTCATGATTCATGAGATGGAGAATGGATGGATAAATACTCACTTATGATCGACTGGTTGGGGGTTGTTATCAGATTTCCCACCATTCTGGGGTTTGGACGACTGTCGATTCCATTTGTTTTCAAAAGGCTGATTCAGAGGTAAATGATCAATACTAACAGCAAATATCAGATTATTTTACTAAAAGTAAAGATGAAGCCGCCACAGCATCGAGAACCCCTCAAAAATAGTCCACAAATATTAAAAAGCTTCAATGTCGTATATATCTAACAATATAAAAACATAAAATAAAAATAAACCTTTACACCATGTATAAGCACAGGAAAAGTGTGAGAACCTTGTATTGGTTCGGTTTATACTCAGAACGAGGCCCCCCATTTAACTGGGAGCTGTTCTGTGTGCCAAAACCAAAAGGATTAGACCTCTGTTGTTGTTGTTGTGACCCAAAGCCAGCGCCAGAACCAGACCCAAATCCAAAGGGATTTGTACTCTGCTGTTGGTGAGAACCGCTTTGTCCTCCAAACCCTTGAACGTTAGGTTTTCTCTGTTGGTTGACATGTAAATATCTACACCTTTCTCCATATTGACAGCTGAAAGATGAACCACGGCAACTTAAAACACATTCTCGAAACTTCTAATGAACGGATGAATAAATTCAACATTGAAAACCTAATACATAGATTACTATTGTGATATAACACGCAAATGCTCAGATTTCTATCGTTATATACTACCAGCAGCCGAAAATCCAAAGCCCAATCACACTCCAACATTATATGCACAAAAACAGAGAAAATGAAAAGAAATAATTGCGCATGGAATTACACAGAAACAACCGCACGTTATAACAGTATCTTAATGAATCATGAAAATTGAAACTGCAAGTAAAGCAATGAAGAAAGATGAAGAACAATAACCTGCCTCGCTGGAAGTTTCGACAAATATCTCTCATCGTTTTGAGCTTTGATATCTTCAAGCTCTCACGATTCTGAACGAAACAAACCCTCACTTCTACTTTGTCAAAATCACTTCTCTTCTCTCCCAATGAACCCTCGGTTCATGAAAATTCAATTTCTCATTCATTTCTCGTTCCACTCTATAGATGAAACTTCCAAAAACAAATAACACATGAAAATTGGTGGTTTTTATTTATTCTTTTGATCCGTAATCACAAGTTTTCCCCTTTCAAATTTAAAATTTATTTATTAAATTTTTTTTTCTATCGTACAAATGTAACCAAATAAAAAAAAAAAAGTTGTTAATGTTTCTTTACAATTATATTATAAACTTTTTTATAAATAATAACAAATTATTTTAATAAATATTAACAAACTTTTCTAAATATAATAAAAAAATAATCTTATAAATATTATTAAATATCTATATTTTCTTAAAAAAATTAGTTATCAGAAAATTAAATATTTTAAAAAAATATATTATATGAGAGATGTTTATACTAAAAGAAAAAATTAAAAATAAAAAGTTAATAAAGATATTATTAACAGATTAAAAATTTACTTAGTACAAGAAGTAATTTAACTATCTTAAAAACCGGTTCTTTTTGGACTGAAAACCCTATCTCTTGGGCCGAAAAGCTAAAGTTTTGGGCCAGCGCATTAACTTTAGGGCTTAACTTTTTTCGGACCGTTTCTTCCTGCATCTCTACAGAATAGTCAAATTACTGTTTTATCCTTGTCAAATTACTGTTTTATCCTTTTGAATGTCAAGTTACAGTAAATTTTACCTGATTAAATTTCAAGTTTTTGATAAATTTGAATGTTTTAATTAAATTTCTATTAAGTAAATTTATTAAATATTCAAAGTTTCATTTTTAACACATTTTCAATCAGAGTAACAAAAAAGATACTGGTTATTTTATATTAACTATAATATTATTTTTATATTAATTAGAAAATTTACTTTCTTTTAAACGTGAAAATAAGTAAAATTGTAGAATAAAATAATACTCATATAACATAGTTAATAAAATAATTAAATAAGATTTAATCGAAAAATACAAAAAAAATGAATTTTTAATTTACATAAAAAATTTAATAAAATTAAATTAAATACTCCAAAAATTTATCAACAAATTGGAAGTTAATTGTATCTTTAATTTTTTTTTTTTTAGTTTTTATTTGATATTCCACACATACTATACTATACCTTGGGTATATTATGTGGTAAAGTTACGTATTTGAAAAAAAAAATTAACGATTTGTGTAAACTGTACCTTGCAAGTAGGGGTTTAAATCTTTTTCTTGTTAAAATTTTGAATATGAATTTTTTTATATTTAGTCTGTATAATCTTTAATTTAAAGGAGTTCTATTTATAGGATTTATGGATTATCAGTTACCTATATATCATAAGTTTAGTATAGTCTGAAACTTAATAAATTGTTATTATTGTGTAAAGGGATATAAAAAAAATACTAGTGTATATGTCCGATCCGCATAAACCATGAACTTGAGAAAATTATAAAAATAAAAACTTGTTTAAGACGCTGGTTATGGAAAATAATTTTGTATATGTAGAGTCTATATTTTATATTTTATGAATATATTATACTTAGAGTTATGAAAGTAGGTTGAGCTTGAAAAGTTAGAAAATCTATAAAATTTAAAATATTAAATCTAAAATAACAAATTTTGCTTAAAAACATTGTTGTATAAAACAGATAAAGTAGCATAGAACCCATTCCTTTCACGAGCATCATATTCTTGAACTAATCCACATGATTATAATTGATATTTTATTTTGTTTTCAAATAAGTACGGCGCAAATATTGTTTTGATTCATTAAGAAAGAAATTTATGGTTGAAAAAACAAAGGAATGTGCAATAATTGGAGGCACGTGGCAGAAATTAATTTTAAATTAAATACCGAAGCACAAAGAAAGTGTTTCTTATTTTTTGCTCTTTTCAATAGCACTGACCCAAAAATAATAGCCCAATATCACCCTTTTAGTTATAATTACCCAAATAGTACATTTTTTTCTGCTATTCAGATATGACGGAATTTGTACTTCTGTTTTGTTTGATGACAATCAGAATTTAGTTTTCAGAAAGTCCAATTCTTAATTTAGTTTAGTTTTTTCGTTTTTAAAATAAATAAATGAAATGTATTAAATTAATTAATTTTAAAGCATAGATGATTGATGCAAGATATATTTTAATTAATGTTAATCAAATTTAAAATTTAGTAAATAATTTTAAATTGATCAAATAAGTGTTATGACATGTTTTGATAATAACTATAACTTAAAACATTTATTTTTTTTGTTGAATATAACCAATATAAGTATTGTTAAATATAATGAATTTATTAACTTGTTTAGTTGTTAGGAAATTTATTGATAATGAAATCGAAATTTATTGTTATATTTTAAAAAGAAAAAATTTATGAAATAAATGTCGTTTATTTATCTTGAAATCAATGTTATAAAACAAAAACAACAACTTGAAAAATAAAATAAAAGATGAAGATACAAAAATATTTTACAAGAACTAAAATAACAAAACTCTCATACTATATAGGTTAAAACAATTATTTATAATTTTACAATATTAAAGTAAAAAAATCTTATGTGAAAGATAAATAAAAGTTGTTCATTTTTTTACAGCAACTAAAATGTATATTTAAGCCTAACATAATTTTATATAATAAGAAATATGTTTTATAAAGTCTCTCTCTTATTTTTAATACACATTATTTGAGAACGTATGTGAAAAGTTTACGTCGGAAAACATATAATGATCTAAAAGATATATTTTTCCAGGGCATTGTAGACAAAAACTATATAAAAAATATATATTTTAACCAAAACACATGTGCATATAACCACTTCTCACACAAACTTGAGCAATGTTTGCTTTCTCAGCAATAATAGCCGTGTTTTTTTTACAATAATACCTGTTAGTTAAGTAAATTAAATTTGTTTTTTACATTGATTTCATATATTACATTTTTTAAAACAACTAATATATAGAGTATGAAGAATTATTTTATTTCATGTTTAAATTTATTCGTGTTGATAAATCATCACATGGCATCTTAAATGTGGTATTACAATATTAAAAACTTATTAAGAAATTAGAAATTATAACACTAGTCCACATGTGCATAATAATGTAAGATTAGCTATTAATTGTATGCTTACTGATATATATATATATATATATATATATATATCTCGCATTTGTTAAAGTGGCAATATAAAGATATAAATATAAATATGTAAAATGTATACAATGATATCAATTATATTCAAATAAATACAATGTTTTGATCATTAACATTTTGTTATCTAGAATAAAGTTATTTAATGATTTGATATAATGCTCTTATCCAATTGGGCAGCACTGTTTGATTATCCAATTGATGATGACAGAAAGTTCCTTTCCAATAGTTGAACAATTTATTAAGTTGATTGCATTTACCCCAAACAGTTGGGGTCACTAAACTACTTTTTGGTTTTTGTTGATAATTATAAGCTCAACTCATTTGTTTTTCTATAATTATTGGAAGTAAATTGTCAAAAAGAAGGTGGTGACTACAAATCCTACTATTTGTGGTTGGTGTTTACTACAAATCCTTCAGAAGTGTTATTTTGATGTTATTTAGACTATTAATCATCTGGTATTGAGGTTAGTACAACACTAGAATTAATTTAGAGTTTCGAAAACTGGCATTTAAATATGATTTTCAACACACTAATTCCAATTTGGATACATCTAAAGCTAAGTTAATTCAATTTTTTTTTCTTTCGTATTCTATACTTTCTTTTCTGTTTTTACCAAATCTAATACAAAGTTTGAAATCAGTTAAATTTAAGAAATTTAATATTTAAATATTTTTTTAAAGAAGAAATACAATATAAATAAAACTACATCAAATATTTCATTGAGGAAAAGTCACGCTACTTATTGATAAAATATTAAATTTTAAAAACATTAAGAGCAGATTCAAATTTATACTAGAATAACTTGAGATAAGAAAAATACCAAAATTTTCATAGAGAAACAATAGGATGAGCCTTTTAAATACCTGCGTACATTTTACATAAACTCATTTTACCTTTCTAAATTCATCCACACTTTAGAAAAATCTCTAGATTTTTCTTCAATGGTGAATTCGTAAATGTTGTACTATTCCCCACGTGTCACTTTATGAACCATGTGATGCATAACGAAGCAGTTTAGATACCAGCATCTTGCTATTTTGATGAGGGAATATCACAAAGTAGTGAATCGATCTAAAGGGAAGAGATTGACATGAAATTAACAAGTAAATTTTAGTTCTTTATTCTTTTAAGTAACCATAATCACAAAGGGTCTCAGAAAGGGAACAACCACATTTTTACATGCCTAAAGTAACTTTGTTGAAGAATTTATCAATCTGAGATATTTTTCCCAAACAAAAGCATTTACTGTTGCAACATTTGGTGTGATATGGAGCATTTATGTACAGAAAAAGACAACACTTTCTTCAACTCCTGAGCTTCTGACAGTAAAATATGGTGTGTTTTAGTAGCATCTTAAAAAGAAAGTGACATGAAAAAAAAACCATCGTACAAAATCTGAAAATTAAGAATGAGAAGCAGTGAAGCAACAAACACAGCAATGCATATTTGTTGTTGCTATACAGTTCAGCAGTATACTGTTTTCACAAGAAGCCAAGCTCCAAAATCATACTAAAAGAGAAGCAAAAGCACTTTTTAGCCACTCGTCCATCTGCCAAACAAGACTTACACTTTCTTCAACTTTGAGAGGACAAGGACATGGCCATGCACCAAACCAAGAGAATATAATTAATACCCATCATGGGTTCATAATATTTTTTTATTGTCTAATTTGATGCTATACAATTCCTTTCTACAAGCCACTATGTACATTTAGCATCACATACTTACACCAACATAAAGCACTCCCACTCTATGTTATATTATTACTTGCTTTTTGACACATAACTTTTTCTTCTATTGTTTTTTTTTTCTATACAAGATATAGCAGTAGTTTCCAACACCGGCCTCAGTGACAGGCACAGGCATTGCAACTGCATAAATAATGGAGCATATTTTTGTGATGGTGCCAACTAAGGAAGTGGTGAAAACTGCTGTATCTTTTTGGTATAAATATTGATCATTGGTGAGGGACACAAAACCACTATACAACATTGTATTCTATAATGATCCCTCCACCCATTGGAGCTCTATGTGGAATTCCTTTCCTTCTCTTGGCAGTTCTGTAATTAGCCACTGTTGGTGGTGGTGTTGAAGGTGTAAAGCTATGGATTTTGTTTCTAGCATTTACATTGCTTATGCCGCTCACTGATTCTTCACCATCAGACCCCTCTGTCTCACCAAACATTTTCTTCTTCCGGAACTTTTTGGAGGTTCCAACAATCTGAGAAGAAAATTCAAAATCATTCATTCATATCCACCTGTTCTCATCATCATTTTTCTTACTTTTTCAAAGCAAGCATAAAAAAGTACAACTATAATGTTACTTACTTTATACAGCAAAAAAGTTGGAGGTAGTTACAATTACAAAGTTTACACTGCTTTACACACAACACTTCTTAAACTTTTTTGAAATCAATTCATCACACTTCATTCAATCAATGCAATTCAAATATTTAATTGAGTTTATATATATATATATATATATATATATATATATATATATATATATATATATATATATATATATATATATATATATATATATATATATATATATATATATATATATATATATATGTATATATATGTATGTATATATATGTATGTATATATATGTATGTATACCTTACAACCAAGAGAGCAGAAGCTGAAGGAATCAAGGAGGCTGCGGTCACAGACTTGGCAGGTATTGGTGACCCCTTTTCCAGGCCTTGGTTGGGGCCTTTCATTCAAGAACACAATCTTGGCACTGTTGATAATGTAAGTTTGGACGCCTGTTATGTCCAGAAATTTCTGAATCTCAGACACCCTTATCACATCATGGTATGAAGACCTCCTTATCTTTGGAAATTAATAAAATTTAGAAGAAAATAAGAAAAAATCTTCATCAGATGATGATAACCACGTTAATTATTATTCTAGCTGAAAGAAAATACCGAAATTCATAAAATAAATACAATTATCTATCTAAACAGAATCAAGGGACCATATAATTGAGTGGTAAACCATTTTTCCATGAAAAAGATTTAATGACTTGGGAAGTCTTCAAATTCAGCATTGAATGGCACGTGTAACCGATAAAACCAATACAAGAAAAAGATATTTTTTGGACCGATCAAAAGGGATTGGATTCAAAGTCCTAAAAATGCAGGAACAAGCTACAAAATCAGATTAAACACACCCCAATCCTTGAATTTTGACTATAAACCCCAACATAATTTGATCAAACCGAGCCATGAAACCCCTTAACACAATTTCTTTTCAGTTGAACCCGGTACCTGGATCGTTCTGTGTTCTTTGTGGGAAGCAAGACATGCAGAGCAAAGGGCTCCATTCACACAGTCCAAGCAATACATATTGCATTCATTCTTGTGGGAATCTGCGTGGACTTTGCATTGAACAAAAAAACTTGTCTTGAGAAGTGGCCGCAGCCATGAAGGCCACATGTTTTCTTCTTCCTTTCTCCCCACAGCACCATGTTCTTCATTGAAACCTCCCTGATCCCACAGCCCCAGAAGCAAAAAACCAAGCAAGATTGTAAATTGGTAGATAATTCAAGAAAAACACATCAGAACAAGAAAAAATCACCAAAGGGGTGGATTCAAAGAAGCAGAAAATGATTGGATATTTCATATTTGCATTGATTGAGTGGTGTTACAACTAACCATATATAATTGTTGTTGATGCCCCTTTGGGTTTGTGTTGATTTCTCTTACGGTGGGGTGATTCGATCCAAGAATTCCCCTATCATAGCATAGAAGTAAGTGATAATTTGAGTATAAAGAAGAACACAAAGAGAACTTTGTCCAAGTTAGGAAGTACAAGAGTTGAGAGAGAGAGAGAAAGAGAAGAGAAAAGGTTGAAACAAGGAAGTGGGGTTATGCTTTTGTAGTGGCGGGTGATGGAGGGTAAAGCTAAGCAAGTGCCAAGTGCTTATTATCTTTCTTCTTTTCTTCTTCTTCTTCAACTTCAAAGTCCGAACCTCGCTCCGAATCTCTCTCCGAACCCAAACCTACGAGGTTGCGTCTTCTTCAAGGAACCCACCTCATGTGGTGACCGGACCTTCCGTTTTATTCGTTAAATTTATTATTCGCAATTTTCCTAATATCTCATTTTTTTTGTGATCAAATTATTTTTATATTTAGTAATATTTAAAACTAAATATAATATCCAGAATTATACTTTGCTTACAAATTACACACCTCACACAAATTAAATATACCGTAATATCCATATTACTCAAATTATTATCATATAATATTCGGAGTTTGAAAGTGTTTTAAGTATTTTATTAAGAAAATCTGGTTCTTGGATTGTGTAATTATTGCATATAAAAAGAAAAAAATAATTGGTAACATCATCTGATAATTTTTAATGGACTTGTACTGTGTAAGAATGTCATACTTTATTGGTATTGAAGTTTATATTTCAATCATGATCTATTTTTAATTTACTGTCACTATCTTTCAACCATATCTTATCTCAATTTCATTTAATTGATTCCGTGACGAGAACGTGTTGTGTATAATGAATATTTGTGTTTTAATTTTGGACCTCAGAACTTTATTTTTTTAATGTATTATGATTACATTACAGTGATATAACTTAAATGTGTTGATCCGAAATTAAATATTTTTCATTTAAATTAAAAATTATCTTTAACCATTATAATCATATTAATAAATAATGTATAGTGGAATTTAAGTTACAACTCAGTTTAACTTTGTTAAGTATTTTGTTTTTATTTTTAAATAATTATCTATTTTTTATACTATTTTTCAATTACAGAATCAAGAGTATTACTTACTTTCCAGAAGTGTAGTAATATAATAGTGTGAAAGATTTACTAAAAAAACCTTATTTGTTAAAGGGGGGGAGGGGGAATTTTTTTTCATCATCTCTATAAATAAAATTAGATAATAATTACTATATCTTTATCTTATCATTAAATAATTATAAGGTGTACAAAAATGCATTATTTAATATAATATTTAATAAAGTTGACTTTCAAATAAATACAAGAATATTTATGACTTTGGCCTTTTGCACTAAGAAAAATTGTGTTGGATATTTAATTTTAGTGGATTGGTTAGTAAATAATGCAGTATTTATTCAAGTAAGCATTATACAATAAATTTTTATAAAATTGATTTTTAAACAAGTTATTTTTTATTTTTGAAAAAATATCAATAAAATTTAGTATGCAACTCTTTTTGTCCAACATAAACACGACATCAAATTAATTTTACTAGTAATATTTTGGATAACAAACAACTTCTAAATAATTATTAAACATGTAAAAACTAGTGGATTAGTAAATAATTAATTAGTGTAAATTGGTAGATTGGATAGCAAAATAATGTAATATGTATTCAAGTAAGCATTTATACAATATAATTTAAAATTATAATTTAATATTTTTCACCGTATCAGACTCCGAATTGTAAACCTATATATATCAGGGAAACGTTCTTGCTTTAAAATTTCTTCCAAATAGTTTTTTTTTTTCTCAATAATTGAGCAAAGCTGAATCCATATAATTTGAATTTTAAATTTTATGCTTGAATTAAACATTTCCCTTTATTCTGATAATCCAGTACAAATATAAAAATCCTAAAAAATAATTTTTTGGTTAAATAAAATCCATATCGTTTTGTCCCATTGCTATAATATCTAACTTGTATTAGATAGAAAAACATGAGTATTCACAAAATTATTTTTCAGAAGAAGAAAAAAATCTAGATCAAATTTAGTTTTGTTTTAACAATCTTTCTATTTGAAGTGAAAAATGTGTATTTTTGTTAATTTTAGTAACTTTTCTGATTTGAAAATGTTTATGTTAGTTTGCATCAGACCTACATAACAAGTATCCAACACGTGCTGATCCATCGTCATGGCCATTTGTTATATAGGTGTTTGATGAATAACCATAATGATGGTGACTGTGATCATAACTGATGGTAAAAAAACAACAATAGTCATAATTTTTCTGACACGATAACAATATTCAATAGTGACTATTTTCACAGAAATAATTATTATAATACAAATATAATATTTATTTTCTTCAAATAGATGACTCATCTTCCATCTCCAGGAATAGCAACCTCATTCTTCTAGGTGTCAAGCACAGAACAATTTTGCCAAACTTAATCAACCCAGTCATGTCCACATGCAACTTTTTTTTTAACAGAATATTTAATATTTAGTAGTGTTTATTTTACGTGATGAATCAATTCATTTTTATATAGTTAAAAGGATATGAAAACATTTGATTTTTTTGAAGAAAGACATAAGAAATCACTTAGATAAGATTCGTGGTTTGTCTTTTGAATGAAGGGATGCAAATTCAATTTTGTATTGTTTCATTGTGTTGCGATAAGAAAGTTCAATTTTATTTTATTCCCATTGATTTGGAAGATAAAGATAGTTTTACAAATGTATTTTTGGTGGATGCAAAAGGCAGCAAAGATGAACAAGAGTTTGAGATGTGATTTTATTTTATACTAACATATGTCACAGATAAGTATGAAATACCATTTATTCCTTTCATTGGTGTCAACAATCACTTTCCATTAAGACTACTTGGCTGTGCCTTATTAGCTAATGCTACATCAAATATTTTTACATGAGAAAACATTACTTGATTTACTTTTTCATAAAAGTGTAAATGAATAAAATTCAAGAGTATCTCCTAAAAAAATTGAGAAAATTAATCTCAAGTAACATGTCACTTCATATAAGAAATATGGTGTTAATTTCAATTCCAAATTTTATCACATTAAATTTGTAAGTTTTTTTTATATATTATTTATTTTATTATAAGTATTTAATATAAAACTTTTAATTTTACATTTAAATTTTTCATAATATCCAAAAAGAATAAAGAGTAAGATTAACAAGAGCGTGGTAAGATAGTTTGTAAGTGTAAATTAAAGAGAAACTAGAGATAATTATTTGATTGTGATTAATTCTGTTTAATTTTTTTTTTCCTTTTGATTATATTTTGGATTGAGTTAACTTAACTGTTATCTTTAATTAATTATTACAAGGAGCTACTAGCTAACTGTTTTATTCATTTATCCAAACATAACATTAGTGTTTAACCTATTCAGATCAGTATATGAAGTTTGCTTTATTATTTTATACCCGGAATGATTAAAGAAGTTATCAAACATAATTTAATTTAGTTACTATACTTTATTTTCTTTGTATTGTCAAAGTCATATATTTAGACCTTTATGGAATTTTTATATTTTGAATAAAGAATTAAAAGTAATTTGAAATCTGACTCTTAAAACAAATATTGAAAAAATTAAGATATGATTGCATGTGATAATTTATAATAAGATAATTTTTATATATTAATATATTGAAATTAAAATAGAAGTTTTCTTTCTTGCGTAAAATTTTCTTCCTCTAAGGAATTTAATTTTTCTTCTTTTTTTCCCTGTCACATACAACATATCACCTAATATTCCTACACTTCTCATTCTAATATTCCTTCTTTCAGGATATCAAATAGATTTTAGTGTCCACAAATAATTTTTGTCTAATGTATCCAAATAGTAGACACTTGCAGCAGGAATACCTGGCCAGGCTTTTCTGCTCTTCATAATCAACCAATGTCACAGAAACCAAGATTTGACAATGATGATGGGATGCAGGCTCCGAAGTTCAGTTTATTGCTGTGTATAATTGTTAAATGTTCCTGGAGAACATACAACACAGTTACATGTATCAATCGGTTTCAAGTGGGGGAAAGGTAACCATCTATTATACTTGCTCTTCAACAATTCCTTCAAAAACCAGATATTGAAGAGCTATTGAGTACTTTGCAACTTTGATCATAGCTGTGTTGTGATCAGTTGCTGAATGACTCCTATCTTTCAGAATAAATGACCCAGATACATCCCCTTCTGCAATTCAATGACAAGAAAAAACACATGAAACAATTAATTGTTTTATAAGGCCTGGTATGCTAGGCAGCAAGGCTAACCTTGAATAGTAAAAGTGGTTTGTATCCATTTCTTATAGATGAAGTGAAGCCTTGGGGAGTCTCTCTGGTGAGTATGAGTATCTGACAACAGAACCTTGCAAGACCCTTTTTGTCTGCCACAGAATTTAGAAAGAAACCCTATTCATTATCATCATCACTATCATCATCATTTATACTAGTTAAACAAATCATTATCATCATATTATGTGATTTATACAAGTTAAACAAGCTGATAGTGAGTTGAGTTAGTAATATTCATTCAATTTGTTGCAATGGACACTTACTTTGCAAAAGCAATTGCATTGTGGCATAAGGCTAGAGTCTTGACCATGGCCATGTCTCGTCCGCGGGGATTACAATAACGTTGTTGGCAGATCCTTTTAAGATTGAACGGAAACCAAAATCAATATAAGGCATCAAAAGGGTAAGCTCTACAAGGCATAAATTGGGGGAAAAAATTACTTGTCGTCAAAGAAATCACCAAAATCATCAATAAGAACTGCTGCAGGCAATGTATCATACAGATGGAAGGCAGCAAAGTACTTTCTGAGGTCTTCATCATCATTCACGTACCTCGAACAAACAGTCAACAAAATTTAGAAACGAAATTAGGCATTAGTTAGAAAAGCAGAATTAGGAGATATACTTCATTTGTATACGGTGGAAGACATCGGAAGATGGATCAATTCCCTGAAATTCAGAAAAGAGGAAGTTATGAGAACTATAAAGGGAAAAAAAATGTGAGAGAGAAGAGAATAGAGATATGTGACCTGAGAAAGAAAAGGGGGTTTGGAATCCAATCTTTGGCGGTTGGAAATGAAGATGACGTTATGGGAGTGAAGTGCCACATTGAATGCAAATTGAAAAAGCAGAGAAGTTTTCCCGCTGAACATTATTTAACGTCACATTCATTCATTGGTAAGAGTTTCAATAAGAGATTAGAGAGAGAGAGAGAGAGAGAACGAACGAAGAAGGAGGACCAGAAAGAAGGAGCAGATTGGAAGGGTTTTGAGAAGGTTGAAGAAGGTGATTGTTACAGAAGAACATCTCCATCATCCCTTCACCACTTCACAGATTTTTTCTACTTTCAATTTCGAAGGAAGCTATTCCAATTCCAATAGGATTCAATTCAACAACTCTGCATCAACAATGAACACCACAACCTCAAACTTTTGCCTGAGATTTTTAGGGAGGAACCATGTACAAGATTATATTTTTCTCTTTCTTGATTCAAGTAAAGGACAAAAGCAAAAACTTCAACATTGTATAGGTTTCCCTTGGAGAGAAGAAAGAAATGTCTGAGATAATATTTTGTTGATAATCTTTGAGTTAATAATTAAAATCATTTAATTTATCTTAAAAGACTAGAAAATTGAGGAATTTAGAAATTCTTAGAAGAGCTATTTATAACAGTTAATTAAAGGAATTAGAGACTAAATTTGAATAGATAGATTTTAGAAGACCGAAATTATATATTTAGTAAAAATGTAATTAAGTCAAGCGTATTTTAAATTAGTCAGAGTATTTGCTGCATATATTTCTAATTTAAAATAATATATCGAGTATTAAGGATATATATTGAATTTTAGTTTTGGTCACTTTTCTTTTCAAATATTATTTTCCTAGTTTTGAATATATTTTGAAATATATAGGACAAAATGCATTTATTGTTTTTAAATCCAAAGCAATATCGTGTTAACAAATGTTAATTAGAGATTCTTTACGACAATACTTCTGTTGATGGATACAATTCATATGATATCTATTAAATAGGTGATTCTTATTCTCTAACCAGAAAGGTATAAGTGAATTTCATTTAATGAGTTGAAAAAATTATTGTAATGTCATTTTATGAGGTGGATGTTCCGAATAAAACACATGCCTATTAAGTTATCACCCTTGAAGGGAAGTATTGAAGTCACTATTTTTATTTATAACATGAATTTTAAAATAGATAAATAATATTCACTTTAAAAAGTAAAAATAATAAAATAAAGATGTTACATTACATATGCTAATAATTTATCTACCTTAAAATAAATATTAGAACCCGAAAATAATAATTTCAAAACTTTAAAAGTTTAAAGAATTCAAGATAAACAGAATATTACTTGTTTTATTTTTCTAAATGAGCAGTTTCAAATTATAGAAAAATAAATAACAGAAAATTCTCTATGAACTGAAATAAAACCACATTAACTTAAAAACAAGATATATGTGTAAACCTATGAACTCTAATTGAAAAAGAATAAAATACTCAAATTCATAATTCATGCACTTCGATGCAGTTATACAATGTTATCGTTCAAGTACAAATTTTAAGATAATATAATGGTATCATTAACTAAATACATGACAAATTAATTATCATAATTATATTCTCGTCATTACGTAGTCAAACAGTCGACATAATTTTACACTGCATACTCATAAAAAGGCATAAAAACTTAATAAATTCCTTTCCTTGGATTGTTTTGGTTCCTTCACATCATGTGTTCCACAAGTAACCACATAAGTCGCATTTTTACCAAAATTTAAAATAATTTTATTTCAAGAGGGTCTATTGCTCCACAATTACAGCAAGTATTAACGGCGGAAGAGTCCATAAATCAAGTAAATAGTGGAACATAAAAACTGACTCACTGAGCTACAACAGAATCAATATCAAATCCTTGACATCGCCAAAGATAGACTATTCAATATCAGAATCACTGAAAACGGATAAAAACTGATTGAACCTCCTTTATCTCGCATGCTGTCAACATTTCAGTTTGTGACACAATCTCATATTTGAACAGTTGATAAAACGCAAGTGCAGGTGAAAATTAATAATGATACAAGGAAAAAGGGGTTGAAGTAATTAAGTGAATTCAGCCTCACAACTATCTCTTCCCACTGGGCTCCAAATTTAACTCCTGGAGATTCAGTAAGAGATCATCTGAATTCAAGTAAACCTTGTTGGCAGAATGTGAGATCGTTTGAGCAATTTCCCTTGCAGCTTCAATTTTCCTTAAGGTGATAAATGCAGGATTGTTGGCTATAGCCTGACCGATTAACTGGGCACTCTTGGCTTCACCCTGTTTGTCAAAAAGAAGGGAAGGAATAGCTTATATACATAAACAATAGAGTTGTAAATGCAGCCGTCTGTATTCATTTGTCGGAGAAAAGTAGTACGGCATCATATTCAAAGGAATTACTTCTGGGAGGGAGATTTAATATCATACATTCATTACCAGTTTCAACATATAGGGCCATTGAAGATGAAGAGGAAACTAGGGGAAGGGGAAGGTAGTAGAAAAAAAATTATTAATATTTCTTAGTGTTGAAGTTCAAAACTAGTTACAAGTAACATTCACAATATCAATTCTCCTTTTAATTTCTGTGGTTTGGTAGAAATTCAGAAACGATAAAAATATGGAAGCCACTGGTAGAAATATCAAGAATCATCTTAAATGTAAAAATGGAACACCTAATTTTACCTGAGCTCTAATAACAGCACTTCTTTTGTCTTGTTCAGCTTTTTCAACAACAAATTTAGCTCTCTCAGCTTCTTGAGCAGCAACCTGCTTGGCTTCAATGGCAGCTGTGAATTCCTTCCCAAATGACAAACTTGTGATTGACACATCATCCAAAGCAATGTTAAAATGGGAGGCCCTGTCAGTCAATATCTTCCTTATTTCTCGACTAACAGTCTGTAAAATAGTATGTTCTAGAAACAATCAGTCCCACCTATAAGGTTAACATTTCATTTTCATACTAATTCAAAAACTGAATTTACCAGATTCCTAAGAATACAATACAAACTCCAACTGGGAAGTACAGAGCATGCGTTCAATTAGTTGTAAATAAGAAATGAGAGAATCTATGAACATATTTACCTCTCTCTGAGTGATGAGCTGACTGGCATTATACTGTGCAACTACAGCTTTGAGAGTTTCATGTATAATAGAAGGAAGCACCCTTTCATTATAATTCTCGCCGAGGGTTCGATAAATTGTTGGTAGTTGGTCTGGAACAGGGCGGGTAAGGACTCTAAGTCCAATTTTCACCTACCACAAACAAGATCCAAATACAAAGTGGTATGAAGTATGCCGTGACAAAAAAGTACAAGGATATAGAATAAGTGAATTAATTGTACATATGCCAATAGAGCAAACACTGACCATATATTTACATGATCCTTCTATCATAAACTAGAATCAGAATTAATTCTTCTATCATAAACCAGAATATCATGGTCATAGAGTTGAAATAATTCAAATATAATGGAACTAAGCAAAGTGAAAAACATGCAAGGAGGAAGTAGGTGAAATGAAATGCACGAAAAACCTCAGAGCTAATGTTTCAAACATGAATTAAGAAAATGAGGAAATGATAAGGTATCTGATACCAGTGAATAACACAAGACAAACTCTTAATGCCGACAGTCAACAACTCAAGGATGGAGGAATGATTTTCATATAATCAGAACATAGCACTATGTTTACTGTAAATGAGCACCAGTACAAGAGCTGCAATGTGAGGGAAGATCATCCAACCTCAGCAAAAAATATTTTGCTATCAAAAAATGAATACAAAAAGGACAATAAAAAACCTATTTGACCCCTTGTAGCCACAATCAAGCATACTGGAATATTATATCAACAAGAATAAGAAAAGAAACAGGACAGACAGAAAGATTTACCATTTGGAGATCGCGACTCCCTGAAGTACTCTCTACTAAATGAGGTCGTGCACGAACGTCATAGATCACAGGCCTCTCAAACCAAGGAATCATAACATGTGTCCCTTCAGGATAGACCTGCACTCAAGAGACATACTATATTGATATCTTAATTGCAATAAAATTACTGTTCAATAAAGGTTTAAATGTGTGTTTGCGAAGTGATTATTTAGGTTTAATTTAAGGTTTAAAATACTTTCCAACAAAGACAACGATTAAATGATAGTTTCTTCAAAATAAGATATAAGAAACACACACTAAGTGTTTATCAGTCTAAATATAAAAACCTAAGAGTACACAGTTATAGACACTGTACGTGCTCGACAGTAAGATTATTAGTCAACCATAAGCCTAAAACCCTTTATACAATAAAAGTGTCATTTGATGACAAGAAAACCTAAACACAACAATACGATACAATCACAGGTTTTCAACGAAAGTTTATGCCTTACTTCAGAGAAATATTATCTTGTTTGCAAAAGATAAAAAGTCTTCATAGAAGCAGGTCAACTTAAATCTATGAAAACATAAAGCCAGAGAACCAACTTAGCAAAATACTTACATCCATGAAGAAAAACATTAATAGAATCTTAACATAAATATTTAGCTAGATCAATCTAGGGTACTGCTTTTTCTTTGAATTCACACGACCCTAGAGGTGAGGCCATTACAAATGCCCAGCAAAGACAAGCAAGAGCTGCTAGGTTCATTTCCAATGTTGAAACTTTGAACAGAAGACTTTCATTAGAGTACAGACATCAACTAAAGATGAAGTTGCATCACAAAAACTCTTCATTAAACAGCCATGGACAATGCAATTATGCAACAACCTTATCTTTAACACCAACAAGGCGATTGAACACAATGGCTCGATGACCTCCCTCAACATTGTACAAGCTGTTTGCAGCCCCATACACAGCAATCCCACCGATGATGCTAGCTTTAAGCAAAGCAGCGATTCCGCCGCCAGGAACCTTAGGGACATTCACGTTCTTGAAATTCATCTGCGAGCCATTTATACAGTTCCGTCAAGCATAAAAGAGTTACTAAGTAATGCAGATTTAGCTAGCATGAAAAATTTGCACAACAATAAGATAGCGATTGGATCAACGCAGCTAAAAAAATAAGAACATTAAATCCCAATCAGTTATTAGGTGTGAGAAACTAGAATGAATCTGTGACCCAAACGTTGGGTCCTTCAACTAGCAAAAAAAAGCCTGAAAAACCCTAAACTTGATGCAAATAGCAATGAAATGAAAACTTTGAATTACAAAGAAAACAGAGAGAAAATGGAAGTTGAGGAAAGAATACGATGCGTGTTGCAGACCTTGCAGACAATGGTTCTAGAAGATTCCTTCAGCTGAGTGGCGAGTTGTTGTTGAAGTAACTCGTTGTAGGGTTTTAGGACTTAAGACAAGAGAAGGAGAACACTGTTACCCGTGTCTGCGGGTACGGTTTGACTTCTGCGGGTCGGGTCTCCGAAAATGCTCATTTTATTCTTTTCTTACAGGGAATTTCTTTTTACCTTTTTAACTAATTTTTCAAAGGTTTTTCAATCAACCAAACTAATAGATTTTTTTTTTAAATATATGTTTTTTTTTTTCTTCTTCAATTTTATCTCATCCAACCAAACTAAATACAAGGAAGACGAATGAACGTATGGGTTACAATAAGTGAAGCGAGGAAAGAGACGCATACAAAAAAATTATTGTATAAAATTTTTATTTTGTTGATTTATGAAAACTTTTTTTTAGATGTGTTTACTCCAATTTTTTTTCTTTATAATATAAGATATAATAAATGGTGTAACTAAAAGAAGATAGACAAATAATAATAATGATAATAATGTATGGAATATGATTAATTGTTATACACTAAATGTGTTGCAGATGAATTCATATTTTTACCACTAATTTGTGAGCTAGTTTTTTTTTTCAATTAAGATGAATAACTAATTTAAATGATTATTTAATAAAATAAATATGTAATGATATTATAATTTAAATTAAAATATAAAAAACGATAATTCTCTTCATTTATCTTAATAAAGATATTAGTTAATCAATTAAAAAATTAAAATATTCGTATAATTAAGTTTCTTTTTAATATGTATATATATAATGAATGTTCACATGCCAATCTGTTTGAATTAGTAAAGAAATGAAGGATTACTGTTTGAATTACATCAATTGAAATCCTTGTACTCTGGTTGTTGATTTGAGCAGAACTCGTGTAGAAAATCAAATATGATTTCATGTAGCGTGATGGAAAAAACTGTGCAGTGACGAGAACGTGTAAGGAAGAAGGGTATCATTGAGTGGGTATTCTACTGGGCTGGGCCAATAATGGTTTTGGGCTGGGAAAGTAAAATTTGAGTCCAAAATTCTATATCATTTTTAATGTTTTTCCCCCATTCCGTTGGGTTAGTGAGCATTTCCTTTTATAACGTGAGTAATTAATAATAGCAATATTGTGAGACAGATCTTCTGAGGTTTAGTGTGTGTAAGCTTAAATAAAGAAATAAAATTATAAAGGAGAAATATAGAGAGAAATGTTGTACAGCTTTACAATTTTTTTATTTACAATTTCTTATGGAATGGTCCAAAATAATATTCCAAAATTGATGATTTAAGAATAGTTGTAATATATTCTTAAATTGTTTTAAGACTTAGATACAAAAAAATATTTATTACGATTAAATTTATAATAATAAGTGTTAATATGATTGATGATGGAATACATTTCAGTTACATTAGTGAAAGAATAAAAGAGATAAAAAGTTAGAGGGTGAATTGAGAACTTTTAGAAAACTGGTTCATATGAGTTTATTTAAGTCTTCTCGGGGTCTAATGAAACCTTTAAGATATTACTTTAGAAATAATGGAACATTAAAGATAAATCTTCTAAAGTGTATAAATTATTTATAATAATTTAAAATATTTTGGATATTGTATTTAGATAAAATATAATATATTTGTGTCTTGTATTATGGAAAATGTAGTATAAGATGTTGAAATTTGAAACCCATAAATAAATTGGCAATCCAAGCTAAAATATGTGAAAAACTTTTTCCTTATATCATTTGTCATCGTCTTGTGAAAGTCTTGATATATAAACTAGGATTGAGAAATTTATTATAAAAGTTAGAATTAGAGAGTTTATTCTATAAACTAAAGTGAGAGTGCATAATGCATAGTAGTATAAAATTTAAAATTAATTTAAATTAGTGTTATGCTTTTCAAATTTTCTAACACATATTCTTGAGCTTTAATTTTTTTAGTTTATCTTATAGGTTTAGCTTAGAAATTCTAATTAAAAGTTAGCTTAATCTCTGTCAATGTTTTTTTCCAGATAATTCACTTAATCTTTTCATTTCCATTAAATTTTTGCTATATTGAATCACTTTATTTTCATCACAATGCAGGGCATTGTTTCACTCACTGTTTACCCATTATTTGTAACTTAATTGATTTAAAAATAGAGACATAAAATAAAGATTTCAGAGATATATCAGATACAAAATAACATATACCTATTAAGACATTTAAGAAAATACATATTATATTTAAAATTGTAATTGAGATTTAACTATAATTAACACCATTCACTCGTCGTAAACTAATTTACACCCTCAGAATCAATTTAAAATTGTGATAAATTGGATTGATACGAGCAGTAGTTGAATCTTCTTTACAAATAATATGATACACCTGAGATTTTGAATATTATATACCAACTCAAATATTGGAAAACCTTTCATAAATATTATTTTGTCTCATATCTGATGACCGAAAAAGCAAAGAACACCGCACCATACTTTAAAAATTTCAACAACAATGAAGAGTCGTCTCTTAAAAGTAATAACGACAAGACCAAAACTGAAGCTAATAATAATAATAATTAGATAATTTAATCAATCAAGTAAAGAGAATGGAGTGCAATCGATTTTATCTGAATAAGTTTTTCGTCACAAAGATTTCTAAAATAAAAAATATACCAAAAAAAGCATCCTAGGGAGACGTGCTTTTTGGCAGATAGGGTACATGTGCTAAGTACAGGTACGGATGGTCCCACAATGAATCACACGTGTACGGTAGCTGTGTAATTGGGTTTTCCACTTTTCTCTTAATCATCGTTTTCTGTTCTTATGTTTTGGACATTTGTGTACGGTTTGTGTACCCAAAGCAAAAGCAAATCACCAAAATAAAGCACAAAGAAAATTTGACCACGAACACCTTTTGCAGCTTCAAAAGCAGTGCCTGCTTTTTTCACTCTTTCTGATTCTTGAAACGCAAAAGCGATTCTCACCATTGCCACGTTTTGTATCACATTATCACATTCCAAATGGCTATCCATGTGATTCCTTCTTCTCGGTTCATGCACCTCACCACTTTCAGTTCCGTTAGTGCATGGTCTCTAGCTTATACCCATTAATTAATACTTCTTTTCCCAAACAGAACCTATTTTGCAAAAAGAAGTTCGAAAAAGCCCTTCGTTTTGCAATCACTTTTATCCAAATAAACCTGTTTTGGAAAAAATAAGGGCTAAATACGGTGAACCGAATTCTAAATCTGGGTTTTTCTTTTTTTTTCTTTAATATTTAAATATAAAATTGAACTTATTTATATAGATACATTTGTAATTTACACATCTACATTTGATTAATTTGTTTTTAAATATAATAATCTATAATTTAATTGATTGTAACTTTATTCATATTTATAAGTAAATTATTAAGTTGATATTTAATTTATATTTCGTTTTCTAAATTAAGTAATCTTGGTTTGTTTATTTATAGGAATAAATTATATTATTTATCGGGGATAGCGAGAGCTGAAATATTAGAGATTTAAATAAATTAAGTATTTTTTTCTAACAGATTTTTTAACAGTATTGAAAACATTATTTTTTAGTATTTCAGGTTTATTAAAAGTCTAAACATTATTTGAATTACTAAAACACTATTTCTTTATCGGATGGAACAAATACCTAAAAATCAACTTGTACTTCTTTTTAAATTTAGAAGAAAGAATAAAGTAAGATGCACCCTTCTCACATTTCATGATAAGTTATTCCAAGTGATTTTTCAAAACTTTATATACCAACACATTATTATAAGAAATTATCTTCAAAATCAACAAATTTAAAATTGTTATTATTTGTGTTTAAAGCAACGACAATTAAAACAATAAAAAAGAAATTCAAAATCTACAATATTCATATTTCACATTTATTTTAAGCAACTTTATACTATTTATATAGTTTTAAATCATAAATAAGGAGAAGTGAGCACAATTTACTATAAAAAAAACATAATACAATAAATATAATCATCACCAAAACTATAAATATGAAAAAGGAATCACTCACCCCGTAAAAGAAACATTAACTTTTTAAAAAGATTGATAAAAAGGACTTTATTATTAGGTTCTAAAATACAGAACACTGTTAAGTAATATTAAAACTCTGCATTTATTATTAAACAAGTTGCTATAATTACTTATTTTGATAATTTTTTATTTTTTATTTTTTTTTTACAATTTATGAAGTTACACGTGTCAAAGTCTGCCCAGATGATCTGACTATCAAGATTATAGATTAAGTTATAATAAGTTTGGTTTGGTTTATGTGATCTTTATAGAATTTAAAGACACACAACATTAACAAAAAAGGTAAATTAAAAAAGAGTAGAAAAAGAAAAAAGAAATAATAAAAAAATAAATAAAAGACGTAGATGGGCCTATAAAGGGTAGTTGTGAATCTTTCGTGGTTACCATTCAATCTTCTGTTCCTCTCTCAGACTCAATTCCATTTCCTCAAAAAATGGTGGCACAAAGAGAAAGAGCGGTTACCGTTAACGGCGACGGCGGAGAGGGAACATTAATATTCACTTACGGAACCCTCAAGAGAGGATTTTCCAACCACCCCCTTCTCCAAGACCTCATCCGCACCGGCGACGCTTCCTTCGTCGGAACCTACCGCACCGCCGGAAAATACCCTCTTGTGTGTGGGCCCTATCGGGTCCCTTTCCTCCTCAACATTCCCGGGTCGGGTTGTTGGGTCCACGGGGAGCTCTACTCTGTCTCCACCGGCGGCCTCGCTCGCATGGACGAACTGGAGGGGACCACACGCGCCCACTACGAGCGTCTCCCGATAAAGGTGATTCCGGCCGGCGAGGGCGAGGAGGGGGAGGAGGCGGAGGAGGAGACTGTGACGGAGCTAACTTGCGCAGAGGCGTATTATGCGCACGGTAGCTACGCGATGGAGCTGTGGAAGAAGAACGGGAAAAGAGGGTTGAGATGTTATACGCCGAAAGAGACGATTGGTTATGTGAAGCGCAAAGATAGGCCTCAAAATTTGACCTTTTTGGATCATATTCGCATTTTCCTTTCCTCAGATTAGAACAATTTTCATTCTCTCTCCAAACACACACAAAAAATAATAATTAGGAAGGGTTTTTTTCATCTTGTGTTGTTGTGTACCTTCTGGTTAATTAGGTTACTGTTTTGCATGTTCAGATCATGTTTCGTGTATCAAATTATCAATGCAATTTTCTTCTCTCAAGCTGCCCTTTTGATTTTCATCACTGTTATTAGTACTACTGCATGTTATGTTCTGCTTTTGGATTTTGCAAAGAGAAAAAGGAAAAATTTGAATGTTTTTTTCTTTCCCTTTGTTCTTTTGTTTGTTAAATGCCAATGGGATGTGTGATTAGACTAAAAAGAGGTGATGATGATTACGAGGATCTGTCTATTATTTAGTTTAGTAAGATGTGAAATGTTAAAAAATCCATGCTGAAATATTTATGTCAAAATTTTGTCTTTATTGTTCAGTGTTTAGTTAGTTATTGCAACTAAGTTTCTAAGCTGCAAAATTCTAATATGGAGTAATTTTTACTCCTAAGGGATTTGTCTTAAGAAATTAACCCTAAGATTTAGGACTTCTGATTCCATGTGCTAAGTACTGATATAGCTGTACGAGGTGATCTCAAGGATCTGATAATTAACCTTATTTTATGCAGAGGAATAAACAAGTGTTCTTGAAATGTATTACTATGATTTCAACACCCTTATTTTACAAGTATGAGTTGTTGGCTGATTACTTGTTATATAGGATTTTTATGCATGTTGGTATCTTTTGTCAACCTTTATTTTTCTTTTATATTGGTTAAAGCGTGATTCAGTGATTCCTTTTGAGAGAAGTGGTGTATGCTGTAATCTGTGATTAATTTATAGTACCTTGCAAAAGCAGTTTCTGTCAAAATTGTTTTATATATTTAACAGATGAACATGGTGGTAAGGCCTAGGCACCTGTTTGGACCTCGAGCTTAGCATTTCCTTGGAGTTTGTCTCTGATAAGATCGTGAACATATCGCATGTGAACACTGCAGAATGAGGACAGAGGAAGGATTATGCAGAGAGGCTTTTAACTGTTAAAGTGAAATTCTGACTTAAATATCAGAAATAATCTCTTAATATTTTGCCAAGCATGACAAACATCACTGATATAAATACGACTTAAATAATTATTATATTTTATATATTTGACCATGGTTTTTATAGTTTTTTTCTCATTGGTTCTTGATAAAAAATTTGTTTCTATTTTAGCCGTACCATTTACTGATATCAAGTGTGATTAAATATTGGTGGGGTGAAGTGACGCGTTCATTTTCTTTTTCCTTTTGTGGTCCTTAATTTATTTTTTGTTTTGGTCATTCATAAAACTTTTATTTATTTTTTTCTTATTGTCATTTATTGACTCATTTTATGCTCTTGTTAATACATAGATTTTTAAAAATTATTTTATTTGAAGAAAATAGTTTAATAAATGTAATGTCATTTAAAATTTGTCATACCTATTGATCTTCAAACTTTTTGAGCTTTTTTCATTAAGAAAAAATAAAAGAAAAAGAAATAAGAGATGGAAATCTTAATTAAAGAAAAAATATATTGTTTCTATTATTTAATTATTTTTTTCCCTAACAAAAGAAGTTTTAAAAAAACAAACCTGTGCATTCGGTTGGGTTAAGTGACGTGTATTCATTTTTTCAGTTGTTTGTTGTCCTTAATAAATCTTTTATTTATTTTGGTCATTCACAATTTTTTTATTCTTTTCTTTTATTGACACATTATATGGTCATGTCAATAACTTAGTAGAATAATATATATATATATATATATATATATATTTGTTTTCTTTGAGTTTCACTGTTGATTAAGAAAAACTGAAAGAAATATGAAATGAAAATTTTGACTAAAGAGAAAATATATTGTTTCTATTATATTGATTATTTTTTCCTTAAAGAAAATAACTTAAAAAAAACACGCCTATCATCTTATTTAAACACTAACATGGTCACCAGTGAATAACTCACTACTTAAAAATGTTAATAAAGGACAGATACCAAAACAAAAAATGAATTTTTATAAAGAACTATATTGAAATTTTTTTATTGAGGACAAAAAATATAATACAAAATTTATTGAGAACCAAAAGAAAAAAAATACATATATTAGGTCTGCTCAATTATTGACATTCTCATAAAGAATAAATGAAATATCAATTACCAAAGTAAAAATAAAATTTTATTAGCCAAAATAGGAAAAATCATTATTGAAAACGTCCACAAAATTCATAAATTTGATAAATTAAAATGTTATTGAAATTTATAAATAAACTAATCCAATAAAAAAAACTAGGGAATGAGTGAGTTAGTGAATATCCTAATTCTGGTATTTTAATTTTCTCAAGTTTATTCTGTAAGTATAAATATATATTAATTTGGTATCATTGATTTCAACGGAATCTTAACAATGGAATCTTGAGGATGCAATCAATAGCTAAAGTGATGTTCACTATTAATTGTTTTTTAAAAGCACTCATAAATAATTGAGCATGACAACAGCAAGCCACAATTATTGAAAAATACTTGAAGACTGATGAACAAAACTAAAACCAATGATCAATGGTTTTTCCCTTACAGAAAAAGAAACTGCTGTTGTCATGTAAGAAGAGAGTGAATTATGACTTGTAAAACATTATATATTTATTCCACAAACGTACTTCAACCAAAATCTAACACGATAAAGGTTAAAGATTCCTACACAGCATTTTTTTTTTTAAGTGTTCATGTATGGTAGTTGGTGAGAAATGGTCCCCAACAAAACCAAAGACAGTGACAATGGCCATCACCTCCAATCAGAAACTTATTTTAATTTGAAGGGGTTGCATTTTCAAGGTTGAACATCGTTATTTTTCATATATGAATATTTGGTTGTCGCTTTTGTTTACTAGTATTGCATACCATGAAAAAGATTCAATATTTAAGCTCCTTATTTTATGATCTGTATGCAAATGAGCATGCACGCGTTCAGAATTCTAACCCTTACTAATACCAATTCCATTTACAGAGATAATTGATTTAATATACAGATAAAAAAATGCATATTGCACACTAGTCAACAAACTAAGAGGCATGAAAGAAAACTAGTACACTGACGTGTAAAGGTTCGTCATAACAGCTCATTCTAAACGTACACTTGATGTAGCATAATATTACAGTGTGAATGATTCAAGCAGAGTTGCATTGTCAATTATGAAGGTTTCAAATCTCAGTGAAACCTAGTGGGGTGGAAATTAAGACCATGGTTAGGTCAGTTTTTCAAGAGCTAAGACACTTAAATATCCTTATTAGTAACTCTGCTGGACCAAATTCAGATTTTGATGCCTGTCAGATGTGTTCCTCTATTAATTTATAAAGACATGTAGCTGCAGTGATAAAAAATAAAGAGAAATAAATTGAATAAATTTCGACAGAGAGAAGGACAAACCTTATTTATCTAGGGATTCAAAACTTTCAATCAATTGTGGTGACCTGCATTATAGCACAAAAATTAAATTTAGGTTAGTTGAATCAGACTTGAATAGAATAAGAAAATGAACCCGGCATCAGATGCAGTACAAGTCCATTTGCAAATTTTTATTATATATGGTCACTTGGGGGCCTCATAGAGGTAATCAAGGACCAGAATTAGGCTCTTGGAGGATGTGAACAGCCCATGCAAAAAAAGTCATTTCAACGTATTGATGTTTTGAAAGCTTATTTATTAATAAATCATGAATAATAATTTTGAGTTAGTAAGTTAGGAAGTATAGGAAAACCACAAGCTTGGTTTCAAAGTGTTTTGACCCAAGACAATAGTGGCATCAGAATCCAACAGAAAAAGGCTAATGTCTCTTAAATTCTCCAAAAGCTGTTCCCCGTTGAATTGAATACTTGAAACCTTGTTAAAATGACATCAAGTTTATTCCTGACGTAAAATTGCAGACATTGAATAGAAATAACAAATGTCCACAAACTGGGCAGCAGGAAATTCTTAGCTTACAGTGAATAAGCTCCACAAATGTCAACTTTAATACTAAGTTACTAACTTCCCCTGTCAAATGAATTTAATTATAGCTTGTAAGGAAAAATTGTAAAATAAGAAATTAGCACGACATTATCGAGATTTGAACAACTGAAGGGTCAAGGTAGTTCGTGACTGAGCTGGATCACTAAGTCTCATAACATAAAGCTGAAGCATCCAAAATTATCATACTCCTTAAAGCACAACTATGTTGAATTACATCCTACGTCAGATTTTAGTTAATTGTGTTAGATCACTTGAATAACACCACACAGTTCCACATAAACGGCTAAAATCTTTATTGACATCCAAAAGACTGTGTTGACTTTAGAGCCGCTGGTGAATGTTGGGCTTGTGCGAAACAAAGTTCAAGTGGTTCGGGGAAAGAACCAACTATATAGTTCTCTACGGTAAGGCAAATTTTCACTAGAAACAGATTTAAGTCCTATTCATTTCGAAATTCCTCGTGGCAACAACAGGCCACGTTATGTTTACATCCGAGACGTTATAGATGGTGAATCCAACCCCTCTATCATTGAACTACGGAGAACAGAAAGACAGGGAATAAAATAAAAATAAAAAGTAAAATTACCATCTGTCTGTTTGATTGATTCCAAGTCCATTGCAGGTAAGAATCATGCCTTTAAATCTGGCAAGATATTCCTGTGTAGCAACAAAGAGAAAAGCCCACAAAAGGTGAGTACAACAGTCATCATTCAAGATGATATATCAAACAAATGTAAGTAAATGAGTACAAACATTAGATTATAGTTACGTTGCATACCTGCAAACTATATTTTTCAATCTCGCATATACCCGTTAAATCATAGTCAAAACGCTTGGCAGGATCACTTAATACTGTTAGTAAAAAAGAAAGACAACGGTCAACAAAAAAACCATGATTATCATGCTGCAGATGCTAGCTGTTTTCTATACCATAACCATATGCAGGAGAGACACAGCTCTAAGTCAAACTTTGTGGCTCTTAAGTGTAAAATAATGCACACAGAGTACCACTAACAGACCTATTTATTAAGTTTAATGTAATTTCCATTACAGAATCAATTTTGAGTTTGCTAGTAACGCTCAAGTAGCCAAGTTTACAATCCTGTAAATTTCAGCATTCATCTAAGTACATTTGCCAAATAAATTCAAGTAGTTGATAGTTGATTTACATTATATCATATGTATAAACTAGCATCCTCATTTATCATATGTTAATGGTATACAGATGGGAAGTTGTTGGAAAAATGCCTCTTATGATGTAATTTGGAAAAATTCAGAATAAGACAAGTGCAGGAATGGTATCAGAGCTCTTAGTTCTTAAGGGCCTGATAGTGTGAGATCAAAAAAACAAATACGAGAGATCAGTGAGACCCGAGTAACGAGTATTAAGATATGGCCGGAAATTTCATGGCAGCTCCACCAGTATTCTCAGGTGAAAACTTTGAGATATAGTCTGTCAAAATAAAGTCTTATCTAGAAGCAAGTGGTTTGTGGGATGTTGTGAAGTCTGAAATTCAGCCGCTACAGGAAGATCCAACTGTAGCTCAAATCAGAAATTACAATGATGAAGCAATGAAAAGATCGAAGGCCAAGACCTGTATTCACTCTGCTGTTTCTGATATTGTTTTCACTAGAATTATGACCTGCGAAACAGCTAAAGAAACATGGGATACTCTCCACGAGACGTTTCAAGGGAATGAAAGAACTCGGCAGATGCAAGTTCTCAATCTCAGAAGAGAATTTGAGATGCTGAGGATGAAAGAGACCGAGACTATCAAAGAATATTTTGATAGACTCTTGATCGTGGTAAACAAAATTCGTTTACTACGTGAAGAGTTGCCTGACAAAAGAATTGTAGTAAAAGTGCTGGTGAGCCTCCTTGAGAGGTTTGAAGCAAAGATTTCTTCACTTGAAGATTCTAGAGATCTCACGAAAATCTCATTAACCGAGTTGATGAACTCTCCGCAAACCCAAGAGCAGAGAAGAATGTTGAGACAAGAGCCGCCGAATATTGAAGGAGCTTTACTAGCAAAGTCACAGCCGAGTTACAAAACAAAGAAGAAAGGCTGGAAAAATGAGAAGAAAAGTGATGAGGATGACAATGACGAGAAGGAGAAGTACTCAGTATGTCAATACTGTAAAAAAACTTCTCATCCACATTGGAGATGTTGGTGGAGACCCGATGTGGATTGTAGATCCTGTAATCAAAAGAGTCACGTAGAGAAGGTATGCAAAAGAAAGCAACAAGAGGTGCAAATTGCTCAAGAGAACTGATTACGAGAAGGAGGAACATCTTTTTGTGGCAACTTACTTTGCTAGTGACATCACTAGTGAAACATGGTTGATTGATAGTGGATGCACTCATCACATTACTCATGATAAAGGCATGTTTGTAAAGCTGGATAAAACCCATTTTCGAAAGTCAGAATTGGGAATGGAGATTATATTGATGTCAAAGGTATAGGTGACATTGCCATTGATTCTGACTCAGGTAAAAGAATCATCTCTGATGTTCTATATGTTCCTGAGATTGATCAAAATTTGTTAAGTGTCGACAACTTCTAGAGAAAGACTATGTTGTTGTATTCAAAGATAAAACTTGTGAAGTCTTTGATTCAACTGGCATTAAATTGATGTCAATAAAGATGAAGGGCAAAAGTTTCTCGACAAACATACAAACCGACTTAGTCTATTCCTCTGCGGCTAAAGTTGGGAATTGGGAGAAAATGGAAACAATTGAGAAAGTAAAGAAGAAAAAGAGTTGCGCGTTCAAAGGCAAGCAAGGATCTGTTGCTGTTAATGGCCCTGTAGGTAGATCAATGAGAATTGATAAGAGGCCCAGGGGCCAAGTTACCAAATTTATTAGCAGGGATGATATTAAGGAAAGACCATCATGGATTCCTGTGTCAATTTTAGAAACTAAGGTCAAGACAACCAAGAAATCTGTCAAGAAGAGAAAGAAGGATGCCTGTCGTGAAGAAGCATATCAAAGTCCACGGAAGAAGATTCTGAAGATCAATAATCAATTAGTTGATATTTTAATTAAAGCTCCTCCAAGAAATAGATTTGAAGAATTAAAAGACAAAATTGGAATTTACATCAAAAGTGGCAAGGAGGAGTGTTGGAAAAATGCTTCTTATGATGTAATTTAGAAAAGTTCAGAATAAGACAAGTGCAGGAGAAACAACAAAAATCAAGAGATTTAATATTTAATTTTTTTAGTTCCATGAATTTAGAGTGTTAGTTACCAAGTCTAGTAGTCTGTTTGTAACAGACTTTTTGATTTTATAATTAGTTTTAAACTATTTTTTTGGTTTAGATATGTTTTTAAATTATGGTTTTACATTCTGTTTTTATTAAAGATGTATAAATATTAGTTTATAACAATAAAAATATATCCTTGTTCAAATATATCTACAGAAGTATATATAACACATAATATAACTTGGGTTTTCCTCAATTTTCTTTTGGGTTCGAAGTTTGTCATCAACACGTTCATGAATATGTGATTTCCTTCATTCTTCTAAACATTTCAATCACCTCAAGGAGTAAATTAGGTTCGCAAGCTTACAAAGTTATGTTGGCATCAGATACAAAAGGGTATAACCAATGAAATGGAGTATTTAAGTAGTATCATAACAAGCGAAACTGAGAGGCAAAAAAAGGTTGACAACAAGGTGAAATTTCATGTCCAAACTAATGAAGGACCACGATATATGTATTTACAAACACTTGTCCTTTTACTCTAACCATTTCTATACGTGATTCTATTGAAGATAGAAAGATAATGATCCATTTTCAGGATATGTAATGATAAGGTTGATAGTGGAAGAGAGGATATTAAATCTTGTTGAATGATGTGCTTGCTGCTTACAAGAAAAAACTAAATGTATGATGATTTCTTTTTACCATTGTAAGCTTCATTTATCTCTTGAAATTTTGCAGTAACAGCACTGTCACCTCCGTGCTTGTCAGGATGCCATTTCTGCCAAATGTAGTGAATCGTGCGTACATAGTAAGTCAAACTTGTAGAAAAGAATTTTCAGTTTGAAAATTTGAGATAGAATTGTGGGAGCTACTATAAAAAAAAAAGGCAGGTTACCAACCAACGCGAGTCTTCGGTAATTCAATTTGATATTTTCATCAGTTGCATCATAATCAACCTCCAGCACTTTGTAATAATCCTAAAAATAAAGTAAAAATGACCCATGAAGAACACATAAAACAGAAACATTTCCAGCTCATCAACTAACATTTTTGCTACATGCAGTGATGATGGCATTGGAAGGTAAGATAGTTTCAAGCACCAAAAGTAGAGTGGCAGAGATTTTAAGTTTCAAGAAAGCAGAGAAATCTAAATCATAACATATAAACCTACTTCCACTGCACTTCCCAGATCAATTTCACCCACAAGTTCAATCTGCCTGAAGCCTAACTAGTAACTAAAATAGTAATTAAACACAAACACTACTCAACTCAGCAATTTTATTCAATATTTTTCCTTCCTCTCAGCTCCAAACTACATTCTACTCATAAGACATTCCTTCTACCCAGTTTCAAAAGGTCTCGCCGCCATCAAATTGAAAACAATGTAGGAAAAGGGTCGGCGGAAAAAACAGAAAACACAAAGGGAATTAACTAAAAGTGCAGATTTTCAAATTAAAAGAATCTAGCAACAACTTTGGGTCAAAATTAACTTTGGTCTCAAATATTTTCCAGGAATTTGAATAGAGCAATCGTATGAAAGAAGTTGAAAATTGGAGATTAGTTATAATACCTTGGGAGGGTTGGTGTTGTCAGCAGCAGCCATGTGCTACGGAAACGGGGTCGACATGCGCAGCTTCTGTTACATAATTCATCGGAATCCGACACAAACCTCGGAGACAAAAACCAGAACAACACCACAATGCTTCAACCAACTACACACACGCTTGATATTGAAGAAAAGTAATTAGTTGGCGATTGAAAAGAGTGAGAAAACAAATTCAGAATTGGGAATTTGTGTGGTGAAAGAGAAAACAAGAGGGCATTTCTATGCCACAATTGGGAAATTAGGATCGCGTCCTTTTTTTTTTCTTTTTTTTTCTTTTTTTTTTTTTTTTTTTTTTTTTTTTTTTTTTTTTTGGGTATGGCGCTTTCTACCGTTATTTGTCGCGCTTGTTCACCATGGTAAAATTCATGGAGGAAATGGAAAATTATAGATATACACACAGTTTAATTTATTAGATTTTATTTTTATATAAAATATTTCATTTATTATTAAATACAAATATTTTTATATTAAATAGTATTTAATAACTCAAAAGTAATAGGTGAGGTTGTTGACACTGGGGCATCATTTTTTTTAATAAACATCCTGAAAAGAATTTAATTTAAGTTGACAAAGTTCTTCTATCAATCAATATTAGTTTCTGGTGATGTTAGAAGATGATTGTTTTGATTAATATTGTTCAAACTTATTTTTTATGTTTTTGATCAATGGTGTTATTTAGACTTTTCAATTTTATAGGTGATGAATGTTTCCTATTTAACAGCGGTTAAAATCCATTATAATTAAGGTATTTCTTTTAATTGATATTGAAAAATTAATTTTCACCCGCTAACTTAATAAAAATTTGATTGATATTAATCAAAATAGTCTCGTTAACATTAATTGAAAAACTCTAAGTGACTTTATTAATAATATAACAATGTCAATTTAAAAATATTATTCAGATTGACGTTGATTAAAAATCCTTAAAAGAAAAAATGTCATGACTTATATTAGACAAAAAAAAAGTAATAATTTTATTAACATTTACTTAACAAAAAAACCACCTTAAACGTCAGTTGATAAATAATTGTAATTTTAAGTTGGTAAAATAAAAATAATTGCAATCGATCTTGGACCGATGTATAATCTCCATTAACTTCAATTAGAAACAATTATAATTAATTTATGTTGATAAAGAAAAATTCTAATAACACCCACTAATAACAACGCCTAAATGAGTGAAAAAAAATATGTTTATAATAAAAAACAATTAACTCTAAACTCTAGTTTGAAACAAATATCTGCTAACATCAATCAAAGTATAATCTCGATCCAAACTCGATCGAAAATGACTATTAATATCAAATAATAAATAGTACAAGAAGATAATATATAAATGTAAGAGAGAGAAAAAAAAAACAGATTTACTTTTAAAATGAAAGTTAATATTAAGTTATAAACAAACTACACAAATTTATTATTTTTTTTAATTTAGTTAGGTAACATATTTTTGAAATAAAATATGTTCTATAAAATAAACCATTCTCTAAAAGTTATCCTTTTAAATATACATACAGTTAAGTTTTAACATGATTGTTATATTATCCCTAAATCTTATTTGGATCCACATTTTAAGAAATATAAGACTTTTCAATTTTCAGTAATTAGTTTACCGTTTAATGTTAGATACACAATATAATGTTTTTTGTTGTATATATAACTTAATGTGTATCGAATAGATTGAGTAGTTTATATTTCATATATTAATCATCCAATGTGTGTTATAGAGTAAAACGTCTAACATGTAGTTTACTATTTTCATCCTGTTTGATGGAATTGATCTCTTAAAAAGAGATATATGAAATTAATTGCTTTTTGAAAATCTGTCTTTCAGATCCACCCATCACATTATACCTCTTCTGAAAGGGGGGGAGAAAAAAAAAACACAAGAAAAGAGTATTTTATTAATATCATGTAAAACTTTCTTTTATCATATAATACAAAAAGCATGTGCCAAATATATAAGTATGCTAGAGCATAGGGAGGGAGGCGTGAGGCCAAAAAAAAACGAAGGTATGGACAAGGCCCAAAATGGAATTTAAAAGTATACAAATAATTATTACAATGAATGCTAAATTAGTGAAATTAAATAAATAGATAAAGTTAATCAATTAAGTAACCTTGATTAACATATCATACTTAAAAAATAATTATAATTAATTGAGCGAATAGGTGTCAGTTAAGTTTAAATTTTAATAAAAATCATAATTGTAATTAAAATATTAGGATACAATTATTTTGACTAAAATAATTAAATAAACTTTAGCTAATTAAGTAATTAAATTTTTTTTCATTTTTTTTAATTAATATTAACTAACGCAAACAAAAAAAGTCATATCTGTAATTAAAAGTTTAACTGTAATTAGTTGAATTGAATATTAAAATAAACAAAAAAAAAATCTCTAGTTTCCATGATTTCGTACTTGTTGGGTTAGGATGAAGTCATTCTTATTACAGTGTTTGATGTTCTTCATCATCCACAGTTGACAGATTTTATTGTGCAACCACATTTGAATTTATTAGAGGTGGGCTCAACCCTTCTAATGATGAAATGATTGAATTTCACCCAAGACTATCTATAACATTATCTTATTTTTTTTATCAAAGAATAATACTTTAAGGTAAATTTTATAATATTAAAATTGAAGGGAACTAGTTATCCTTACAATATAAAGAATTTATACTTGTAAGACTTTTATTAAATAATTAATTTCTTAATAAAAAAACTCATGTAAGTAATTTTTTAATAAGCACCAACTAACTCAAATGTTTTAAGGTTTGAAAAAAAAATGTTAATTAAGTCTTCTGAAAGTGAGAACAAAATAATGTATTGTCAAAACTAGGGTTTAAGAGCAAAAATGCTCAATAAATAGTGATATAATAATCATTGCAAAAAATATGAGTGTGAGTAATAGTGTTATATAACATTAATATAACAATCACATGTTTGGGATTAAAAATATATATTTTTTTTACATAAAATGAATTTCGCTTAAAAAAAATGACTACGAATAAAATAACCTCACCTAAAGTTAACAAGTGAAGCTTTTGTAACATTTTACAAAATATAATATATATATATATATATATATATATATATATATATATATATATATATATATATATATATATCACGAAAAAAAAATTAATGTAAAAATGATTAAAAAAACAATTTCCTGAATCTAATAAATATTGTTATTGTTGTTAAAAATTGAGTAAAATTAAATTTGATTTCAATTAGTTATAAACTTAAGAGTTTACACGAGCTTATCAAAAATGAAAAGGTAAATTTTGAGTTTATTAGTCTTCGCTCACAGTTCCGTCAATGATCAAGTTTGGATTATTTAAAATGGATTGATGATCAGTAAGATTGCATAATATTATTGTGTAAGTCTAAATTTCTTCCATCCCAAATTAATAATATTTCTGTTAGGTAAGAGAAAGACACACTTTAAATATATTTAATATATGAATTTTAATTATATAATTAAGACATTTAAACCATTTTAATATGATTAGGACACTAAAAAGACATAATTAGTAATAAATAAAATAAACAAAGATTAAAAATAAGATTTTATACCAATTATATGATAAGGATTGAAAAAAATAAACAAATATTAAATTAAAACTCCTAATCATCTTGTTTGACTATAACACTTAGATTTTTTTTTACAACAAATTAATTCATTTTCTCTATCCAAATTTTTAAATTTGTATGTAAGAGTTTGACGAGTTGAAGAGTTAAATGGAGTGTTTGATAATCTTAACACTGAGTTGGGAAATCTTTATCTAGAAGATGCAAGTCAACCAAATAAGAAAACTTGAGAATTAATTTATTTTAAAACAAATAAATTTTAAAGTCTTATATATTACTCACTTATTTATTTTTATACCGCATTAAACTCTTTCTCATATTTTAAGTCCAATTATTCAGCTCATCATATGATTTGATAAAATAATTGTGTTTTCGGTGCAATAATCCTTGTTCATTGAGATCCACATCACATGATTTATTCCATTAATGAATACACGTTATTTTCTTTTCTTTGTATAAACAGGGATAAGGTGAAGCAAAACTAAAGCTACTTCGAAAGGTCTTCTTCCCATTCTCGAATCTCTCAAAGCCACGTGAGTCCTTCACATTGTAGCCAATAAGAACCACAAAAAGATTATCCTCCAGAATTTAATTAATTCATTTTAATCATTTTTAATTTTATATTACTAAGGAGGCAAGTTCATAACTTATACATTGCCTAGAACAAAACATCATGTTCTGAAATATAATAATAGTTAAAAATATCTTTTAATTTTAATTTATATTTATTTCTTAAACTTTAATTAAAAGTATTTTTAGTAATTCATTATATTTCTCAATTAACTTAATGTTTTCTTTTTTCATATTGCTAGTCACTTACCAAATGATTTGACAGTACAAATAATAGAGACAGCTCATTTAATGCTGAGATTCTAAACGTGGATTTGATCCCACATTGAAAAACTTTGAAAAATTGTACACTCTGGCTGGCTATTCCATTTTTGTTATAAGAAAGAGAGAAGCCAACACCATCAGAAGAACTAGAACATCATTGATTTAACTGGGATATTGCCTTGTAATTTCTACAATGTCAAGAACCTCACAGGTTATTAAATGCAAAGGTATCATCTGATGACCTTGTTCATCACTTCCATCTTTCATGTAACATTGTTAATTATGCAACCTCGTAAGATGTCTCTTGCTTATGCATGCATAAAAATAATATGAGTGTGTTCAAATTTGGTTTTGGCATTGTAGCTGCGATATGCTGGGGGATAGGGCAGCCTGTTACAATAGAAGAGGTTCAAGTTGATCCACCAAAAGCAACTGAAGTTCGAGTCAAAATGCTTTGTGCTAGCATATGCCACACAGACATAACAAGTCTTCACGGATTCCCACATGTCAGAATCTTTTCAATCCTATGTTTGAGTCTGAGTTTGTTTTCTCAGAACAACTATGAAAATGATAGTTTCTTTTTTTTTTTTTTTCTTCATCTTTCTTCCAACAAGAATTTACCACTAACAAATTGATTGCAGATGAAGTTTCCTCTAGCACTTGGACATGAAGGAGTTGGGTAAGCTCCACAAATACCACATCGTTTTTCTTTAACATAATTTTGTAAGATACCTTTATAAATAATATTGAAGAGATAACATTTTTCTTCTTGTTATTGTGTTGTGTCTTCAATCAATTTCATGGTTGGTTTAATTTTAGTGTTGTGGAGAGTGTTGGTGATGAAGTGACAAATCTTAAAGAGGGCGATGTGGTGATCCCAACATATATTGGCGAGTGTGGGACATGTGAGAATTGTGTTTCGGGAAACACCAATTTATGTGAGACATACCCTGTGAATTTGACCGGTTTACTACCAGATAACACTTCAAGGATGTCCATCCGAGGACAGAGGGTGTACCATGTTTTGAGTTGTGCTACATGGTCTGAATACATGGTTAGTGATGCCAATTACACTGTCAAAGTTGATCCAACCATTGATCCAGCCCATGCCAGTTTCATCTCATGTGGGTTTTCAACTGGCTTTGGAGCTGCTTGGAAAGAAGCCAAGGTTGAAAGTGGAACCACTGTGGCTGTTTTCGGTCTTGGGGCTGTTGGATTAGGGGTATGTAAATATGCATAAAATGAAATTTTTTTATAGTTTTTTGTGTTGGATTGTCAGTTTTTATTTGTTTGTAAGTTTGAAGCTTGATTCTGATTAGGTGAAACTGACATATGTTGCAGGCTATAGCAGGAGCCAAAATTCTGGGAGCAAGTCAGATAATTGGAATTGACAAAAATGAGAAGAAGAGGGAAAAAGGAGAGGCTTTTGGAATGACCCTCTTCATAAATCCTGGTGATTCTGCTAAATCTGTTTCAGAATTGATTATGGAAGCAACTGGTGGAAAGGGTGTGGATTATTCCTTTGAGTGCACTGGCATTGCCCCTGTGCTTACTCAATCATTGGAAGCCACAAAAGTGGTCAGTTTCACCTCATGTATCTGTTTTGATATTGTTTTTTGGATCAAATATCTCTTAATAACTGAGATTCTACACATATAATATTTTTGTCTTCCTTAAGTTTCCCTTTCCTTATAATTTTGTGTTCATAGTTATTTCTTCTGTACATGTAGGGATCTGGTAAAACAGTATCAGTTGGAATAGTAGCAGAACCTATTGCCCCGTTTGGTTTGCTACCTATTCTTTATGGCAGAACTTTGAAGGGTTCAATTATGGGGAGCCTAAAACTTAGATCTGAACTTCCCATAGTAGCTGAAAAAAGCCAAAAAAAGGTAACCCTCTAGCATTAACATTTTCTTAATTAATCAAAAATCAACTATGGTGGATACATTTAAATTCTGGTAGTGATAATTTCGTAATTTACAGGAATTCCCTCTTGAAGAATTATTCACCCATGAGGTCCCATTAGAAGATATTGGTAAAGCATTTGAGATATTGAAAGACCCCACTTGTGTGAAAGTTGTCATCAAAATGTCACATTGATGACAGAATAAGAAACAAAAACTTCAAGAAAGACTGCAGAAGATTTGGCAAGCGAGGGTGACATTTCATTCAGAGGATAATGTTAACGTAGGAAGGTCAAATATGTCTGTCACAAATTAAAATTACTGGTGTACCAGAACACCACTGTTTTGCAAACATTTTATTAATAATTGTTTTATCTTATATATATATATAACTTCTATGTATCTATGTAATGATGAAATCTATTCTATTTCTTTTGTAATTTTATTTAAAAAATAATAATTTTTGAAGCTGGAATGAAAAATGAACCAGTTGTAAATTATGTAAAAATAATCTGATTTTACTTATAAATAATTTTAAAAATTATGACATAAGGAGTATAAAATAGAAAAACAGTTGAAACAAGAAAATATATTTAACTATAATTTTTTTCTCATGGACAATTTAACATATAATAATGCACACTATTCTTTTATGAATAAGAATTAATATTTACATCCATTCAAACACCATATTTAACCAAGACACAATTTAGAATGGTTCTAGTAGCAATATCATGTATAAAAAGTAGATAAGTCACTTGCTTATTCCAAATTATATATGTCACACCCTATGGTAAACAAATCCTGAATTAGAGTATATTTATTTTATATTGTTTGTCATAAATTGGTCTGCATATATTAATTACCTTAACCGTCTAGCGCGTAGTTCTTTTTCTGATAATTAAGAAAGAAATAGAAGGGGAAAAGTAAAGACTTAGAAAAGAAAAAAAATAAAAAAAATATTTAATTGTTTATCAAAATTATTTAATTTAAAAATGCATACTTTTATCACAATTATTATTGGATTTTTTTATATTTTTTATTTTTTACACTATTTTAATTCTCGTCAATATTATAACGGAAGAAACATGAAGGAGGTTAGGGGAAAGATTATGGGTGTCATAATTGAGATTTAAGTAACAAATAACTTGTTGACCAAGTTATATTATATTTGGCCCATTAAGTAAGGTGCTGATTTCAAGGGTTATGAATACAAAATTAATTAACAGAAAAAATGTATTACCAGTATATAATAAGAATCTTGAATAAACCTTAAATCTTAAAATAAAATTATTAGTAGATAAAGTCATTTAATATTTTATTTTGCAATAATAATATACAAGATAGTTACAATTAATATTTTAATTATAAGATCTTAATATTCTACATATTATCGCACCCAATCATGAGATAGTAGAATAAAATCATAAAAATAAGTAAGATACTTTTATTTTAGATTTTTCGTTGTACTAATTAATTGTTTGGCTTATTGAATAAGTAGACTCAATTCAAATAAAATCTGATATTAATTAAACATTAATACAAATAAAATTTTAGCTTGTTGCTTGTTTTAAGTTGTAATATTATTTATTCAAAATTAATGTAATTAAAATTTACATTTATTCAGGACTTTATAATTTATTCTTTTTATGAGTTACTGAAATTTAATTAAAAACATTAAATTAAATTAAAAATTAAGAGTGTGTGTCCCACCTTTGATCTTTTTAGAGTTTCAATTAAATAAAACTTAATCAAGATAATTCTAGCTTTCATATCTTTTTCTTTGGATCTTTGGTTCTCAATTATAGAATAAAAAAGATAACTCCTATAAAGGATTATTTTATGTGAAAGTCAGTATATATATTCAAATTATTTAAATATTAATTCAAAAACATATATTTTATCATATATGTCATGTTACATTCAAATTCCAAAGAGATGGTATGTGTGGTAAAATCATATGGACACTATTTTATTGGGACCATCTTTGATCTTTTTGGAGTTTCAATTAAAATAAAACTCAATCAAGACAATTCTAACATCCATATCCTCTATTTTTATTATTTGGTTCTCAATTATAAATAAAAAAGATATTTCTTACAAAAGGTTTTCTCTTAAGTTAATATATATATTTTAATTATTTAAGTATTGACTCAAAAGTCTATATTTCATCATATATGTCATGCTACATTTAAATTCCACAATTGTACAATCAGATAAAATGGATGTATGAATTAATAATTTGTTCAAATGATCCGATCTTTACTATTCACCTTTGTCTGTAAAATTATTTTTAATGTTATGTGTATTGTTAATTATAACATCACCTAATTAAAATTAATACAGCTAAATTGCATTAGTAAATGATAATTCAAATAAATTATAAATTTAAAAGTATTTTCTAATACATCCCTTCATCTTCCTGAATTATCAAGTTTCAATTATAATAAAACGGAATTAAGAAACTTTTAAGTATATTTATTCTACTCCTTACAAATTCAAAATAAATGAAGTTATATATAACAACATTATATAAGTAAGATCTACAATCCCTCTTACATCTCACAATCTTGTAAATGTAAACTCTTTACTATTATATATGATCTTAACAACATTAATAATTAAAATTATCTTTTAATTTTAATTTATATTTGTTTGTTATACTTTAATCAAAAGTAATTTTATAAATTTATTATATCTCGCAATTAACTTATTTTTTTTTAATTTATCAAATCAATCAATTTAACAATAAACTTACTATTCGTGTTTTTTTTTTTATCATTTCTTATTTTCTTAATTTAAAATTTGTTCACTTTCAATTCTATTCGTTTTCTTATTAGATACTGTTATTCACGTACCAGAATAATAGATAGTACAAACGATAAAGACAAGGGATTGAATACTATACTCATAGGATTAGAAACGTGGGTTTGATCTCACATCGAAGTACACAAATTAAGTTTGAAAAATAGTACATATTATCTTAAATTTTGAATTTTAGATTTGTTGTAGAGTTTTAGTTCTGTCGCATAAAATACTCGTGACTTATTGGTCTAGAATCTTTCTGACACTTTTTTTCTTAAAACAACCCCGTGACTTTTTTTCTTACAATAAACCGACAAAATAGTACGGTAAAGGTTTGTCCCTTTGTAATAAAAAGTGCGGAGTATAAAATAGAAAAATAGTGGAAACAAGAAAATATCTTTAACTATGATTTTTTTTTTCTCATTGACTTTTTAACATATAATAATGCACACTATTTTTTTACGAGTAAGAATTAAATATTTATATGCATTCAACCATATTTAACCAAGTCACAATTTACAATAGTTCTAGTAGCAATATCATATATAAAAAGTAGATAAGTCACTTACTTATTCTAAATTATGTATGTCACATACGATGGTAAAAAAATCCTGAATTCGAACATATTTATTTTATATTGCTTGTCATAAATTGGTCTTCATATATTAATTAACTTTACTTAACCGTCTAGCGTAATTATTTTTTGATAAATAAAAAAGAAATAGAAGGAAAAAGTGAAGAGTGAGAAAGAAAAAAAGGGTAAAAATAAATTTATTTAATTGAAGATAAAAAAGAATGTTTTTCAATATTATTTAATTGAAAAATACATATTTTTATCATAATTATTATTGATACTTTTTGTTTTATTTATTCTTTTTTTTATCACTATTTTAATTTTCGTCAAACGGAAGAAAAATAGAGGAGGTGAGGGGAAAGATTATGGATATAATCAATAGGTGTCATAATTGAGATTTAAGTAAAATAAATTGTTGACCAAGTTATAATATATTTGGTCCATTAAGTAAGGTGCTGGTTTCAAGTGTTATAAATAAAAGAATTAATTAAAAAAGTACTAAAAGTATGTAATGAAATTATTGAATAAAATTATTCATACGTCACTTAATATTTTACGACAATAATATGGTATAAAAAATCAATTTATTAATATTTTGAATTTTTTTCACGTGAGTTCCGCTTATTTTATTTAAATATATCTTCTTTAAAATATTAATTGTCCTTCATTTTTACTCTCTCATTTTCCATCTTTCTAAATTTCTAATCTAAAGATACAGTTAAAGAAAGTCAATGTAATTAATTAATTAGAAAATACAACATTTTCTTTTTTAAAAGGCAACAATTTTATTTTACTGTTTAATCTCTACTCCAGCTTTTCCAGGAAAAAAGAAACTCAAGGTAGGTTACTTGTCACAATATGTTAGTTGCTACAGATTTAAGAAATATATTTAAATATGTAATCTTTAATTGATCGGATACCTTTTATGCTATCACAATTGAGTAATTTCATTTATTTTTATCATTATAAATTTAATTATTTTTGTTTTTTAAAGTAATTTTGTTAACTTATATATTTTGTTAACAATTTTTTTAACTTTAAAAGAAAATTAGTTTTATATTTTACTAGAGATGCTTATATTAGGAAGAGCAAAGACGAGTAATATGTATTAGATGGGGCCATTTAAGTGCCATATACAAGTACTGCATCGTGGATGCAATATATAGGTTAGCATCATTGTTGTCAAATATTTGTAAAATTACTTTTTTTTTTCCTATAATAAGTTTTCTAAAATTCATTAATCTAAAAATAAATATTAATTTGCTATATTGGATTGTTAATAGTTGGATAAGATTTTATATACAGTAAAAATTAAATGTAAACTCTTTTTACATAAATATTTTTTTTGTAGTATTTAACTGCAAGATGTTTATTGATTTTACATAAAAGTAAGCTATAATTCGTTGAAATTAATTTTTGCCCTAAAAAATTGGAAAATGGAAATATGCAGGCTTGCCCAACTCAACAAATTCTGGTTCCATCAAACAAGAATAATTCGAGTTTTGTTTATGACTTCTTGAAATTTTCAATGGCTGGTTGTTGTTGTTTGTTGTGACCTTCTCCTAATAATTACGAAGGTGATGGGTTCACATCTCATTAAATAAGACACACTCTTTGAGAACGCAATATATTAATATTTTAATTATATATTAACTATAAAGTACTGATATATATCATTATTAGAATATATTGTAAAATGATTTTATTTTGATCCGTGACAGAAGAGCAGGAAGTTATATACCTTGTTTTCATTAGAAGATATTGCTGTTTGAAGTATTTTTTTATAAACAAATTCAGATTCAAATTATATAAATAAATTTAGATTACATGTTTCCTTTTAGATAATATAATAAACGAAGACAACATCAACATTTTTGTGGTTTTGAAGATAAAGACGAAGAACATGAACAAATAAGAAGATTTATACACAAAAGTATTATAAGAGAGTGAGTATAAGCACATTTCTTAACACAGAAACAAAAGTTTAATATGAATTCTTAAACTTAAACACTATTTCTCTCCTATTTTGACATAATTAAAAATGATTTCTAAAAAGAAAATATGTTGGCATCTAGATGAAAGGTTAAGGGTTTAAAGACGTATTAACTAATTAAGAATTTCAATCTTTAGTTAAACATATCATACATGTCAAGTAGTTGTTTTTGAACAGTTTTTTTTTTTTTTTAAACGCTTGTTGAATCATCATTTGTACAACTTTATAGAAATGGCAACTACAATACGCACTACCCATTGCAACAATTGATTGAAGAGACTCATGTTTGCAACTTGATTCATTGAAATCTTAAACAAAATCAATGGAGAGGATTGGAAATTCCGTCTAAGAGAAATGTTAAGTTTTTCAAAAGAGAACAAGAGGTGAAAAAAAGGATTTTGAATTTCGAGACAGGTGTTAGGATAAAAAACTGAATATAAAGTATCTATACATAGGCATTGCGTAAAAAAATAGTAATAGAAGGACAAAAATTGCACCTAAAAATTCCTTTTTTGAAACCTAATAAATGCATAAACATGACTCGTCCTTTAACAGTTAATGCATGACCCATCATATCTAATATTCATATAAGAAAGATATCTAATGCATAACTTCAATATAAAAGTTGCATGTCTCCCTCTTAAGTGTGAGAGTTGTATAATTTCAGTTTAATTTAAAAAAAAAATACAAATTGTCAACATGACTTCAATTAAAATAAATAAAAATTATATATTGATTAACCCTAATCAAAATCATCCTAACCTCATGATTTTACGTCGTACCAAACTAATATAATCTAAGTCAAAGTTATGTTAAATTAATATGATTTACCCATTTGTATAATTTTTTTTTTATATTTTCATTGAAAGTGGGTTGAATTGCACCACTTTTGTAAAAAATGTGGGATATGCAACTCCTTACTCTTGGTTGCATTGGAAAACAACAATTTTCTGCTATCAAGTTCACTGTTTAGGAAACTAGAAAATTGTAAAAATTTAAAAACTTATCACATATAATGATTTCAGTATAATTAAATTAAATTCATAAAAATGACATGATTCTTAAAAAAAATAGTTGTTTACCTTTAGGTGGAGAGGTTCCATCATCAGTTGTTCCAAAACCTTTTCAATTCATGGTAGGTACCAATGAAAACTGAACAAAAATAATAACATTTATAACGTTTACCTTGTTTAAAAGATTACAAACTTAATGTTACAAACTTTTGTGTTTAAAAGATTACAAATTTAATGTTACAAACTTAAATTATTAAGCTACCTCCCACACCCACTTCCAATTCTATTTTGACAAATAATCATATTGGTCCGCACCAGTCCCATATATATATATATATATATTTATTAACGTACTTGTCTGATAAACGAATCAGTCTTTAGCTTACTTTCACCAGTTTGATGCCAATTTAAAATTTTAAATATATACATAATTAGAGTTTAAGTATCAACAGAAATTGATTCTAGCAAAAAGAATTAATTCTGCAAAATATAATGAATCGAAATCAATTTTAAATTTGACAATTTGTTGAAGAATATTTTCCTCAAAAAAAGGAAATACTCGAAGATTTTAGTTACAACATTACAGTTGTGAATATTAATCACATTTGTCTATTATCCCAAGCAACAAATTTATGATTGTGATTGCATTGATCACACTTCTATGTAATTTTTCACAATATCAGCAATCACAACAAAATTATGATGAAGACTAAGCAGAGAATCTGGACTAATAGTTAAAATTATGCATGTGAGAAACTAAAAATAATTAGAGCTTAGTTCACTGTGTTTTAAGCCTTTTAGATTGTAATAAAATAAATTGAAAGTAATAAAGTCTTGAAACCTTTACTCCCTTGTTTTCATACTCTACTCTTTTTATGACAGACTCTTGATTCTCTGATCAGAACTTACAACTTCACATTTTACTTTAGGAGATTTTAACGGTTTCCATTAGTTTTGTTTTCATCATCATTGTTAGAATAACCGTTGCCTTCATTATCTAGTAAACAAAATCACTTAAAGTTTCTGGGGTAAAATATACAGCTTCGCATTCGAAATGTTTAAATCAATATGATCTGAATGCAGGAGGAATATTAAAAGGGAAAAGAGCGATGATGAAGCCAGGAACAAAGGAAACCATGTCATAAAAATAGCCATCCGCAAGTTCCTAGTAACATTTCTGAAATTATATCGGCTGAAATTCTCTCTATATACAAACAGCCGTAACTATGCGTTCTGAAACCAAAAAGAAAGTAGAAAAGCAAGTATTTAACAAAGGGGTAAAAAGAAAAGAAAAAAGAAAACTTATTTTTTGCCGGGCACATGAACAGGTGGACGTCTCTTCTTTCTATAAGGGATTCACTGGACGATTACATACATGATGATGGGCTATATGGCTGATTTATCCAAGGCATATCTGGAACAAGATAATGTACATGGTTAGAAATAGCACGCAGCATATTTATTTGTCCGTGAATCTCCCAAAAAGAAGAAACGGCGATTTGGCGTTATGCCCATCGGGCAAAGGCTCATCTTTTGTAACTGGTTTGATGTTATCTTTGCTTGAAGATGGAAAGGATAGTGACAAGGAAAGAGATGCAGCAACGTTCTCATCGTCTCGCTCAATATGTGGAGTCTTTTCCGGGTTATTTTTCTTGTCAACTGCACCAACAAAGAAAGGCAGCATACCCTTGTGTGACGGTTTCGTTTCACCCCCCAAAGCAAGCTCCAAATTTGGAATCCCAACTTCAAATCGGTCCACGTACTCACCAGGCCCATTCAGTGACTCCCTATTCACCACCATCCCCGAGTTAAGTTTATTACGAGTATCAACAGGAAAAAAGGTTCTTTCCATTGTTCCAAAGTCCTCGTGGATAATTTTCTCATCGCAAGCTTCTTTGCACCCTTTGCCCACCAAAGAAGAGGAACCAAGGTCGTTCACAAGTGATGCAAAACTACCATTAAAAGAGACCCTGGCTCCAGCAGAATCGTTACATCCAAAACCTCCACCCAAACTTGTTTGCAGCTTCTTGCTACTTTCTCTGTCTTCCAATTTATCATTTACCTCATTCAAAGGACGTTTCTGACAACTAACTGCTGAAGCCTCCACAACTGTATCTGAACGATCCATGTACTTAATTTTTTTATCATTAGGTAACTGGCAGTTGACCCCTTTCAAATCCAGGTCACCCTGAAACGTAGCCTCCTCGTTAATATTGAGATCATTTTCCAACTGTTTCCTTTTAGGCCTTTGCTGATTCTCATCATATTTTGTTCTCTCCAAAATTTTATCGTTAATGATATTACTTGCAGTATCTATTTGGCAATCGACAGAAGGGATCTCCGAAGACAAAGAGATCTCTTGCTTAACAGAAATATCAGGATTAGTTTTTGTTTCCACAATCCTACCACTTACACTAGTTCCCATTGCTTCAGGAGGTTTAGACTCTATGTACTGTATATGCTCTGGTACACTATCTCCCTGCAAATACCAAGAATATCATTAAAAAAACAATGAAATGACTAGTGGCAGGACTTAACATTTCATAAAACATTTATAACTTCCTTCTATCCTCCTAAAAAGTGGTTAGCATCATCTCTCATAGCAGCATTTTCTTCTTTCACTTATTATAGCTATTTTTAATATCCCCTTGTATATCATAATTGAATGATTGGCAAGTGATATAACTAACAACTTACGTTCTTAACCTCCTTGTAGAACCATCAAAAACAATTATCAAAAACTAATCAGTACACAGTGTATAATTCAGAAAATCAAGAAGAGCATTTCTAATTTACAATTATTACAGATCAAGACAAGATCACAATTTAAGAGGATTCATGTCAAAGAGCAAACAGAAACTCCTGAATCTATCAAACATATATAAGGATAAAAACATTACCAGGGACGAACCAGTGGAATTCATTTTTTGACACAATTGCGTACTGGTGATAAGAATCCCTGATGTAGATTTGGTGTTGACTCTAGAATCTTGTCGCTCTAACTTTACTTGCAACTCCAAATGTGTCTGGCCAAACACAGTTCCTTTACTATTAAAATCCCTACATGCCATTTTGTGACCTTGGTCAATGGACTCTTCATCAACACGTTTTGGTGAACACCAAGTTTCAGACAAAGTCATCACAGCAGACGGAAAATCCTTCTCATTTGGCATCACATTCAAACTGGGAATACGTATACTTTTTGTGGAATCTGAATGATTGATCCTCCTCCCTCTAAATATACCCCATAGGAAAAATAACATATTCCAACCTGCAGAGACAGTTTAAACAGTTGACGTTTCTTATTAAAAAACCTTGTTGCATAGATGATCATTTATATTTCCAGTCAAGTAAACTGCCAAACAACCCATACTGAGCACACCCCACTGATAATCAAAAGGAAGAAAATTCACTAGCCAAAGCATAACACTTCAACAAACTAATGCCAGTACGAAGCATTATTGTCTTATGACCTTCCCTCATCTATTTCATCCAGATGAGTTGGTTTTAGATTTCCAATATCTTATAAAACAATATATAGAATTCTGATTCAAAATGAATGGAGATCATCAACCAGCATCGCCTATAAATACACCCAATTTCCCACAACTAGCTATATCACTTATAACAAAAAAAATTTAAAATACAATATAAAACAGATGCAAGCAAATTCTTTCTTAGGAAATAATTCCCATTCTGCCTTTGTACAAGACTTTACGAAGTTGCATATGAAATAAATTTCTACAGAACGTGATAGTTAATGCAAGCATAAACTTCAACCCAACACCAAAGCCATACACATAATTCACTAAGTTGCCACTATCTCAGGAATTGTTTAGAGAGAGTCCAGAATAAGTTCTTACGTTGTGAATCTTCCGAAAGCTGATTGGATGCAAATATGAGAAGTTCGACACCATCAAACGTCCCCGTAAGTGCCAAATCATTTCTAATCATGTGATCCAATAGACCCTTGTAGTGTCTCTCGTAACTATAATAGAAAATTGTTAGAAATGGTAAATAAATTACAAGATAGAAAACAAAGAATTATATTTGCATTTCAATGCCTACTGTCAATAGAAGAGTGATATTCATATTCTTGCCTTTCAATGTCCTTGGCAAAGAAGTAAAGAGCAATATTATCTTCCTTGGCACCACTTTGATGAAATTGTGAAGGCCATATGCTCAACCGAGAAACTTCATTTAGGGAAACTTCAGGCGAAAAATTCTTTACTGTCTCAATAACCTTCGGAGAAGCACATGCGGATAAATGTGCCTGAATTCCAGAATACAAGTCAGGAGGTTTTCCATTTCTATGCACTTCAAAGACACCCCTGCATGAACAATAAAACTCATTAAACACACTTGATGGCAAACCATGAAGAGTAATACAACAAAGCAATCCAGAACAGAAGACAAACTAGCTCATCACAAGATGTTACATACTGCCAGATGTACTCATATTCCGGAATGACTGACATCTTTGAAAGAACACTTGACATCGCCATGCCATTATTGGGCAAGTCTCTCAGTACAGGCTTTCCAGAAGTGAGACCAACAAAATCTGACTTTCTCAGCTGAGAGCAAAGATCAGTTCGGCAAAATTTAAGTTGCTTCGGATCATTAGCAGATGGACATTTAGAGGTTTCAAATGAACTCTCAACAATTTCCTGCTTCACATTGGTCTCTTCAGCAGATATACTATTCTTTAATGTGTTGGAAGCCAACACTTGGTTTTGAGAAGTGACTTCACGCTTGAAACCAGAGCTTGACGTAGGAAACTCATTAGTTTCATCAGAACCTTCTTTCTTCTTGTGTATTTCAGGTCTTCTAAGCAAAGCTGCCTGGATTGCAGCTTTCAATCTATTTCCCTTATGCATCTCCTCTTTTGAACTACTTGTAGCAGTGACTGATGCTTCAGCACCAACTTCTGGCATTCCAATAATCGAGCAACATTCTGTAGCATGGCCAAAGTCTTTACATTTTTGACAGAATGAGCTTTTTGAAGCATTAGTAACACCTGACCTCACATGATCACTAGAACTATCTTTGGTCCTCTCAACCTGATTAGCAGTCTCCAGTGATCGAGGCAGCCTATCCTGTTGAGTTTCATCAACACTGGTTGATGTTCTATCTGCAAAATCCAAACAATAACTAAATAAGAAACCGTCATTGCAGATAACACAGTCCACTTAGTTCCAAGCACAAAAATCCATCATAGGTAGATTAAAAAAAGAGACAAATTTATAGAAAATGCTGTTACTACATAGAAAACTGAAATTTGAAAAGCAACTAATATGAACTATTTCAAAGAAGGGTGAAAAATTACAATAATATAACAGAAATAAAATGTCTCCACTCGAGACCACACTCACACCTGAACTAACTTGAGATTCTGGACTTCTGCTGCCTGTATTATTTATAGACTTTGATAATGAATACACTTTTCCATCTTGGTTGGCCTTAAACTCTCGATTGTTGTTAACTGTATAAGGTTTAGTAGTTTCACCATGAGGACCAAGCTTATGATCACCTTTTGATGTGGAAACAACAGAACTAACCACAGTTGAACCATTGACAGGTCGATCAATCTTAGGTTGAAATTTCCTGTCAAGTGAACCCGATTCTTTGGTATGTCTTAATGCTTTCAAATCCTGAACAATTGCAGGTTTAGAAAAACCCAATTTAGCTTTTGATTCATTAGTATTCGAACGCCCCAAGTTTGAGGATTTGAATGACATTGATTTGCTTATCATCCCAGCAGGGGTCTCAATATTCTTCGAAATATGTTCGATAGCCCCTTTTTGCTTTTGGGGAACAACTTCATCGACAAGTTTGATTCTAGGCTTGGAATTGAAGTTGTTGAATGAATTGGACTTCATTAATGTACCTATTCATAGAACAAAAAAAAAATAATACTATAAATAAATGAAAAGATGAAACCCAGGAAAATTGGAGGTATAATGTTTGCCATGGAATTCAAGGCCCGCTTATAAGGAACAAAGAAAATAAAGTAGAATACTGTATTGAAGTTCGGTAGATGTCAAATATAATCATACTCCTTTGATTTTGACTCCGAGGGCCAGTCAAAACAGAACGTGAAAGGTCTACATCATCACCCCCAAGGTGGTTCCGCAAGGGGATCTGTTGCCCAGATTTCATCTTTCCTTTATCCATGCTCTTGAGAGAAGATTCTCGTGACAGTGAGACTAATCTCTTTGGGCTTGATGCCTTTGGCGATCCTGTGCTCGATTCAAGAGCTTGCCTTTTTGCAGATGTAGCTATTTCCATGCTTTGAAAAGGTCTTTTGCCAGAAATTTGTGAAGCTGAAATAACTTTATGAAGTTTTTTTTCTTCAATAACTAACCACAAAATTAAATTTCACAAATGTGTTAGCACATACATGGGTACATGAAAACTTATGCCGCCCAAACTACAGTAAGAAAAAAGGATACAGAATTTCATATCAGAGGGCACTCCTTTTCAATACCATGCACATTATTTTTCAAATAAAAAATGCTGTATACAAAGAACTTCAAGATTACCTAGCCTTCGATTTGCCATCTCCTCTGCACACTTGCATTCTTCACACAACCAATCACCTTCAGGGAGTTTGACAAGCATTTCCCGCATGCAGTAGCTGATTCAATGATACCAGAATGTTGTCTTAATTTAGTGAAAAGTACTATGCAACAATATGATAAAAGCTAACAAGAGGTAATATAAAAGGATCTTGTGCATACATGTGCTCTGCACCATCACTACACCTACTACATATGGCAAGTAGATCTTCACGACCAGCATCTCCACAGATGTCACATACTTTTACCTGTTTTCCAAGTCAATTACAGGGGGTAAAGCACAGTGAGCACCACCAGAGAAGTGTGCAACAAAAAAGAACACTTGAGGTAAAGAGATTATGAACCGGAGAATGTGGAATATTTACAAAGTGAGTTGATTGTTTGTCATTACCCCTAGCCTAAAAAATAATTAAGATTATGCACACACATATCTATATTCATTCAAGTTCAATCCATTACATTCTACTTCTCCCATTTACATCTCCATTGAGTTTACTTTTGATGGAAAGAAACTAAAGTAAAAAAAGAAAATGCACTCACATCATGCTCAACAACATCTGATTCATCACCCTCATCTTCTGATTGAGGTTCAGACCTGCCAGATGATTTAATCAGCTCATCAACCTTCTCATGCAGTCCATCGTGGGCTGAATATTTATGATCTTCATCTTTAGCAAGATCAACATTATTTCCCATATCAGCTTCTGACTTTGGACATACTTCCACTGAAACTTTGGTTGTACCACTATTTAGGTTTTCCTTCTCTGCCACAGATTTTTCACCAGCAGCAATAATAGGTACTGTCTCTTTCGTAAATGATGAATCTACATTTTCCATACAGCATTCTGACAAACCAGACATGTCAACAGATGCCCCGTTTCCAGATCCTTCTGCCTCCAAGTGACTAACTAAAGTTGAATTACGAGATATATTTATTCTGTCTGTATTTATTTGTTGGCTACCACTCGCTAAATTAGCATTACTGGTCCTACTGATACAAGAAGTGATATCGTCAAGACTTTCTAAACACTTGGAATCCTGATACTTCTCAGATAAGGCTTGTCCATTCTCAGCGTTTTCTGACCGAGAATCATGAGTTGAAGAGATACTAGGCTTGTGACAGGTTTCATTGACAGCAAGCTTCTTCAATCTTTCACAAGCTCTACTCGCAGGAGAAGACTCATCAGCCTCAACAATACAATACTGATTAGCCTCCCCTAGGCGAGAGTTTTCATCAGAGAACTCTTTGGCCTTTGACCCCATGAGAGCTCGGTTAAGATGCATACAAGATGAACAAGGAGCTGAGCACACATTACAAGTCCCTGATTCGAGTCTCATATCAGCTTTCTGAATCATAGCATGTTTGTCAAATTTCTTTCCAGATTTGAGTGATTCCTAAAATAAACGAGGCAAGATTTAAATTCAGGCTTGCAATAATTACAATTAGCTCTTGCTAGCTTCTAATTCTTTTTTGACTAAGGCTACTACAGTCCAATGTCAAAATTTTACACTTTAACTGTGACACTGAAACACAAACGCAATTTTCAAGCACAAGAGCTACACTAACAAGTTATCCAAACGTGCTATCTATCTAAAATATTATTGAAATTCAGCAACTATTTCTTTTTCCTATGTTGGGTGCATATTTGGCCAGGAATGATTTGCCCAAACAGAACACATGGAAATTATTTCGAGTGATGCCTAAAATAAAAAAGGCATGATTTAAAAAGTATAACATTCAATTTAGACTCCCACTACTTACAACAGTCCAATGTCAAAGTTTTACACTTTAACTGTGACAATGACTACGACAAACACAAATGCAAGGGTTTATCAAAAGGACAAAAGCCACACCACATGTTACCCAACATATTATCTATCTAATACATTACCGAAACTCAGGAACTACTTTTTCTATTTTGGATGCATATTTGACCAGGAATGATTTGTCTGAACAAAACACATAGGAATCATGTTCAATAGGGACACAGGAAAGGAGTGTATTTGATTGGCCTGTGAAGCTATAATTTATATCATTGAATTCTTACCCCTACCACTCTTACAAAACTGGGAAATTATTTAGGTTTATGCATGTCAGCTAGAGCAGTATTAATCAGGTTTCTTTCTCATACACGCTGGTGGAAATCTTATATCTTGAAAGAGCAAGAAACAAAATATTGCCCCGTCCAGTGCAAAAACTAAATAGATTTGTGGCTTTAATTACTTGTGAGCTTATGTTGATTAAACAACTCCTTCAAGAGTTGCAATTTTGTCAAACACAGCAAATGAAATTGCATTTCATATTGCTTCCAATCCAGCGTTTCATGAAATAACTAAACATACAACAATGTACTATCACTTTGTTCAAGAGAAGTTGTTATCCAAGAAAATAACTAAGCATACAGTGATTTACTGTCACTTTGTTCAAGAGAAGTTGTTGTCCAAGAAGATTTATATTGAATTTATCAGTTCATGTGATCAATTGGCAGATATTCTTTAACTAAATCTTTGAGGCCTGAATTCAATTTATTTGCTTCAACTTGGGAGGGGTGTTGAAACAATAATGCTTTTATCTGTTGCAGCTTTTATAAAGTTGTCTTTTGGTGTATCTAGAAGGGTCATAGGCTGTGCCCTATTTCCTTTTTTTTCCTTTCCCGTGTAGGCTTCTTCTTTTTAAACAATATATACATCAGTGAGTAGGGTAAGACTCACTAAATTCTCTAAAATCTCAAGTGGAAGGAAGAATGAAGCCTATAACTAAAAACTGAATTAAGTCCTGCCATGAAAGTCCTTCGCATGGACCACCCACCTTGCCACACAGCCAATGTGACCAGAACTTTTGTGTGTGTACATAGAATACTAAATTTGAGCTAAACAAAAAAGAAGACTTCTTGACATTTCACAAAATAAAAATTATAAAAACATACAATTCACAACAAATAAATAAAAAAAAAATTATGATTTCATGGTTCATTATTTTAATTAAAATAACCTACGACAATGCTTCCAGAAGAGATAGTTTATTTTACATCAACTACAAATTAAAGAAACAGCATCTGTCACAAAATAGTAGAAATGGAAGAAGATTGCTGGTTGCTTCCAATGTTTATATTGCATTAGTAATTACAAGAGGAAAACATAATCAAAATGGTAAGATATAGAAAATACTAATAGAAGAACGTTATGAAAGAAGCAACAACTTTCCAAGAAACTCGGACATTCACCAAGATTTGAGCATATAAAGTATACTTATATAGCTACTTGAGCAAGCGTTCAATTGTCCCATCAAGCAAAAAGAAGTGGACAATCATGAGAAAAAATCAGGCTTATCAGACAATGTGATCCAAATGAGGTTGCTCTTTTTAGCCTCTGTGTACGGAGAACCGATTGCAATAAGAGAACTAAAATAACAGATTGTGAATTACCCTTTGAATCTTACCATATTCTCTTCAACATCATGACTATTCAATATTGCGATTCTTCAATGCGAAAACTCCTCTCGATACTGATGTCATCTAGAAAGCAAATTATACCCACGTTAACAACTATCACTTACAAACAGAAAAATAACACGAATATGAAATCATAAAAAAAAAAAAAAGTAAATCAGTGATTGCCAATTTGTCACCAGCTAAAAATGCTGTAAGTCTATTCAGTCAACCAATGACGCAAAAAAACGGAAATCTGCTCCAAATCCCAAAATCCATTCAACTGACAAATCAAACCCTAAAACAGACATACACTGAATTAGCAGCGGTAAAAGGAATCCAACTTCTCCAATGTTCTAGCATCAATACAACAGAAAAAATAAATAAATAAAAACAACAGAACTACAACAAAAGAAATCGATCAAAAAAATCGGAATAACAAAAACCAAAAACCCTAACAATAAATGAATTAAATGAATTGACATGCCTTTTTCTTCCAAACCACGCTGGCCGCATTGCACAGGCTTCCCTAACATTCAGCCATTGCATATCGCAATCAACCGCAAAGTGCCTATGCGACGTCGTTTCGAGTCGCGAAAATCGAATTAGCAGGAAAATCAGAGGTAAGAGTCTCTTTAAGACTCAATGCGAAATGCGAATTCAAAGCCACGCGCAAAATGAAATTACAGAAGATTAATAGTTTCGCATTTATGAACAATAATAAATTAGCACATCAACATGTAATTTTTATCGCTGTGATCTGAAGAAGCCCAAAGAATAAATCTCTGAAAACGATTTTCTCACGAGAATTGCATTTAACCAAACGCACTCTCTCTCTCTCTCAGTTTCTTCCTTTTAATTTTGTGCGGGTTTAGATAGGTTTTCTCTTCCTCTTCCCAGAGATTTTGCTTTCACTCTCTGAATTTTTTACAAAAGTAAATGCGAAAAACCCACAATTTCATTTTCCCCTTTTATTTTATTTTATTTACTGGCGGATTCTATACGGGTCTTCCCACGTAAGATTCTTTTTTATTTTTATTTTTTTTATTATCGGTTATTAATTGTTGTTTTAAATGAAGAAAAAAGAATGAAAGGTACAGCTCGCACGTGTGTAAGGGTTTTGAGATGCGTGTTACGCGCTGCTGTGAAGTCACTGGGAACACGTGGGAAAGGTGCGCGTGAGGATTGCGTGGGGGCACTGTGGTAACCCTCTCAACACCTCACATTTTGCGTATAATCTTCACTCACATTTTCTTGCCATAAAAGTAACAAACAAGAAGTGAGTTTCTTGAGGCCATCATGTGCAAAAGGTGGACGAAAAGTTGATACTCCTATACAATAATTACCTCTTTAAAATATTATGTAAAGATCTAATCAGTTTTCTTGCTTTTAAAAACTATGAGATATAATTTATAATTATAAAGACATTATAGAGAAAAAGAAAAAAAATTAGAAAGAAGAAGATTTCATGTTTGGTCAGTGATGTGATTTTCAAATGAAGCTTAGGCATGATACTGTGTTTTTGGTCTTGAAATAGTATTTTCAAAACTTATAAGTAAAAAAAAAAAAACACTATTAATAAATTGTGATCTATAGACAGGGTCTTCCTTGTAGAGAGAAACATATTAAATTATTTAAATTAATGAGTGAAAAGTTAATAAAAAGATTTATGGTTGCTTGAAAGGATAAGTATATTGAATATGTTTGAAAGAGTTTCTATCAAAATAATATTTTGAACTTGTAAATAGCCTAATTTTTAATGAGTTGTAGTGTTGGAAAATCGTTAGTTCAATTAAATACTTTTTTTCAAACACGCGTTCTATGAATTGCAGTCTCGTGTACTTCTCTAATATTGTATTATTTGTCTTTAAAAAAATTTATACTTATTTAGAAAATTATTATTCACATTAATATAAAAAATAACTGTTTTATTTTCTCTTACAAATTGCCATAATCAAAATAATTATAATGTAATTGTGAAATTGTTATTTAATGCATGTATTAATAAAAAAGTATATTACTAAAAAATAGCTAACACTTTTATGATGACAAAACATATCAATCCAACAGAGATGACTTACAAAAATATGACTCCGTGACTTGTTTTCTATTATATATAATGGTAAATATTTTAGATAGGGAATTACTTTATCTAAATTATGGTATTTAACTATTATTTCTATCTTGTAGACAGAATATTCTATTTTTTTGTCTAATTTATAAAGTCAATTATAATTTTTTGCTTTGTTACATAAAATATCTTAGTGTGGTTTATCTTTATTCTTAATAGTTTTTCTATAATGATATTATTGCTTTAATAGTATATTTTTTTTAAACAATTAATAGTAAAAGAAGTACTATAGGACATCAATTTTTATTATAAATATATGAAATTCTTTGTGACATGAAATTAATGATTTTCAGTGCAATATTGAGCACTTAAAAAAATTATTTAACTTGTCTTTTATGTAAATATATATTATAATAGTTGAGAAAATAAAATCATGAATTTTAATATTTATATGTTTATTAAATAAACTTTAAATTTTCTGACAATTGGCTCTCCAGCTTTAACTCCTGGTACTTTTCTGTATTAACTAACAAGCAAACAATTCAAGTGAAATTAAATTTCATATCTTCAAATAAAGTCTTATATTTAAATTTTATAAATAAAAATCTTATTGAAATAAAAAAAATTACTAAAAACGCTAATTATATTGTTCGATGAGAAAAGTCAATATATCCATTTATAGAAGACTTGTGCAACCTGATTTCCTCACAAATGAGAAAGAAATGTTCCAAAAGTTGGTGAGACTCACATCAAAGGAAAAAGTTTGCTCCAACATTTGGGTTGAAATTTGATTGCGGTGTTGCTAAGCATTCCCATCTCCATGTTACAGTTTTATCTTTTGCAATTACTTTAAATTTCAATTTAATTCATCTTTATTTAGTGTTCTCAAATATTCATACATTTTTTTTTCTTATTTAACAATTATCCTAACACTAGTATTATGAATTCACATTCTCACGTCAGTTTTTTTATTGTGTGGTATGTTTAATAATATGTAAGATACTATATTGTTGTTCTTCATAATTATTTCTGAGATCTTAACAGAATTAAGTATTACATAAAATGATGAAAGATGCTACATCTTTTATTTAATTAGATGGTCATTTAATAATGTTATATGAAAATCTTATAATGAGAAATGTATCTCATTATTACACATTCATCATGTTCAAAGTGAAGTATCATATATTTAATCACATAAACAGATCCAAACTTTGTTTGTTAAAAGATAAAAACTCATATTTTAGAAGAAATTGGCTAAAGAAAGAACGATTGTCTTTTTGTGTTGTAAGATAGTAACGTGGAAAAATCAATCAATAAAAGGATTTTCAAAACTTACAATCGATTAATTTTTATTGGTTTCTATGACTTTTTTTTTTTCAAGTCATTTTGTTCTCTTGTTATCAACCATCAGACAGTTTCTAATGTTCTTCTTGTCCTATTGTCACATAGGTTAACAATTACTGTGATATGATGAACTCTATTAACTATCAATTCATTTACTAATTCAGTTTTGAATAAAATCCACTTGCATATTAACATATCAAATATATAAGTCATTATCTCTATTTGTTTAAAAAAATTAAAAATATTTACTCACTATTTAAAAGTAAACAATGCAAAGAGTAATTGTCAACAATTATTGTTAAATTAGAATTCAATGTTAACAATAAATTTAGAGAATTTGTCAAATCAACTATTAAATTAGAACTTGAGGCCACTTACCTATTCTTATCTTCTTCTAGCAATTATTAAACATTTTTTTCGTTTTACTAGGAACTGAGATATTCGAGCAATGTAGAATAAAATCGCATTCTTCAAGAAAAAATGGGAACAATGTAGAATAAAATCATGGTCCGAAGAATAAAATCAGATTCTTTAAGTAAATATATGAGTAATGATTCCTTTTATTGCCAAACACACTATTGCAAATTGATTTCTATTATCAATCATATACGAGGAGAAAATCTAGATCATGCTCCAATGATTCTTTTGTATGGAGCTTTTCATTCCTTATCATACATAAACAGTATTCATTATATTATCACCTCATCATTATACCATGTACTTGTTAAAATGTTATAGAAGAAATATACTGACACCAGAAAAAAAAAATTCAAGACAAACAAAAGAAAGTATTTGAGTGGGAATTTCAAACACTGCTAATCCAAAATTACTAATTACCAATAAAACTATGGAACTGTTCTTTAGATCCATGGTACCAAAATCCCAAGGGCAAAAACTATTCACATCCGATTCATTCTATACTTATGAAAGCATAAGCTACATTGAACATATTGCCCAACAATGTTCAGAAAATTTCACTTTCAATAGAAAATCATCCAAAAAATGGGTATTCTAAAAGATTTGGCAGCATGCATATATGTAGATATAAAATCAACCTTCTCATCGGTGATTTGCTCCAGCAACAGATCTTCTAATAAGATTTTCACTGGCAAATAAAAATAATGAACGACCTCTGTCAGCTATCAAATAAATTCAAATGCATCCATCTGGAAGATTTAAACTTGTATGTTCATTGGCCTGACATCAAACCTTCCGTGGCATTAGAAACTATACACGCATCTAGGGAGTGTGTTTCCTGTTCTACATTGAAATAAACAGAGAACATGGTAAGTAATTCAAGTATCAAGTTGGTAGATCTATTTATCATAATGCCTGAAAGAAGATTAATTCAGATTTAAGTGGCAGAATTTAACTCACAGTCAATCGGATGTTTGTCAATTTGGCGAGATGTATAATGTGCAGAAAGTAAAAGCAGTGAAAGGAACGCACTTGCCACAAAAATTGCATCAAACCATCGGTGATAAAAGTCAAACTGGATATCACCACCTAATACCTCTGTTATAATAATCCTGCCAAAAGATTCGGATTAGACATCATTAAGATAAATGATAAATGCCTGATCATCCATTGAAGTTTGATGAAACAATGACTATGTTCAAGCGTGCCAAATTTGCACCAATCAAGACTAACACAGGCCCATACTTTATACTGCAACTAGTACGAAATTAGTTCTAAACCATGAAATCTAGTCTGCTGATTGTATAGATACCAGTATGACTACCGATGCTGTTCATTCTTCCATTTTCATTTCTCTTCTCCATTTCTTGCATTATTATGAGGATGTCGGGAATCCTCGGGGAGTATTTGGTATTAGAAAAAAAATCAAACCAAAATTGTCATCATGCTCTCACTTTTTCTTCTGACAACTTCTTTTCTATTTTATAAAAGAAAAGTCTTTATTAGCTCCAAACTCTTCGTTCCATTGTTACTTTCTTCCCCTAATAATGTGTTGTTACCTCCATCTATTTAAAAATCCACAATTCTTATCATACTGGACAGGGTTCTACTATCTAAAAATAATTAATGCACAAATGACGACTTATACCTGTATTCAGTTGCTAAGCTTTTTCTGATTAAAAGAATAGAAGATACAAAATACATTCCCATGATCTCAGACAAAAACAGAACTACATTGCTTGAAGATCCACTTCCAACTCTTGAAACAGCAAAAAAGAACTGCATGGAACCCCAAAAATGAAAGTCAGGCTTTATAATAATAAGTCAACAATAAAATTGTATCCCTAAATATATTTATTGAAGCCAAACTGTACCTAGACCATATAGAACTAGATGTAATCCTAGCAAAACTCTCAAACACACAAGATAAATCTCAAATAAACCACAAAATAAGGTTCTACCATAGAGTAACTTGCTATAATAACTCTAGTGGTGTAGTTCTACCATAATTATCACTAATGAACATAAAATAAACAAATAGATTTCCTAAAACAAATTACTGTAATAACTAGTTATGCACAGCCAATACACAAAGATATAGTTCTTCAACAACACTCTTCAATAGACTGTTTAACCGTCAAAAATACTAATGTAACTAACCCAAGCAACAACAAATGGAAATAATTTGCAATTGAAGTAGCAGGAATACCTTCATCAGATTTGTTAAGAATCCACGGACTGATATCACAACCAACATTCCGATGAATAACAAGGAGATGTACTGCACACAAAAAATGCAGAAAAAATTGATAAGAAAAGATACATCAAACCATTATGTACCAGCTAACTCTTGAAGCTTACAGCAAAATTGGAATTTAAGATGCAGATTTTCCTAGAAACTTTAAGATATTTATTGTTAAGATTTAAGAGATGTCAAGCCAGACAAAATAGAGTAAATGGGGTGCCCTAACTGTAATTATACTCTCAATATATGTATAGTAATGATTGTAGGACAAATGCATGTAGTATAATTAGAACAAGCCCATCTCAATAACCTGAGTACAAATAACATTTACAAAATAAGAAAATGCCCATTTTTATCTATAAATCAGAATCCACCAGGGTTAGGAGTCACATTGAGAAGAAAGGCACCATTTAATTCTAGAAAGCAATGGCAAACAACTGGATTCGAACCTGTGATAACATGGCTGCATTTATTCCTATATCAAAGAACTGAAGGAATATACTTATTATCCTTGTCACGGGATCAACTGAACCATCCTGTCATAGAAACACATTATCACCAGAGATTAACAATACAAGTGTCGGCCCAAAAGCATGGAAGAGGTAATTTTATATTATGAAATCTTTAATAGTGAAAGATAAGATCAATTTAAGAGTTGCTGAGGAATACAATTTACCTGTTTGAAAACAACACTTTGCAACGACTGTCAAAAGAAAATTATTAAGTTAGCCATATTATCTACAGTTAAAAAATAATAAGATATCTCACTTGCTAGAGAAATGAGAAAATTTTATTACAGATATTAACATCAGACAGATGCCACTACAAAAAAAGTCTCATATTAAGTCAGTCTCAATTGTACTTTCCAAAACAGGAATAACCATCATAGAGAGAAGCAATACAAGTTGTAATTAACTGCATAGTGTGCCACAATAACTGATGAGAGAATTTCTTTTACCATAATTCCTAGTTACCGATTGCTTGAAAGAAGAGAGAAATAATCTAGAAATAGCACTATATATATAGGCTGATCCTCCAAGAAATGTAAACAGCCGTTTCCTATAATTATTTCAAATTATTTATCATTTACAACTGTTATTATTGTTTGAATTAAATTAAAAAGATAATAATATAGAGATAGAACAAGTAATATTTCCTAAAAGACCAAAAAACAGACAAAAACGCTATGTTTTCTCTTTACTTCAAAATTATAGCATTCCTTTCTTACTAAATTTGTCTAACTTCCGCAATTCCAACGTTAAGTTAAACACAAAAGGCAGCTTAAGGTGCTGAGATCCTTAAATACAGAAATTAGCATGTCATATGTCATTACAAAGCTGTCACAAATACATCTTCAATTCAGGTATCATTAAATTTATCTGACATTTTTAGATAAAGTACATATCAAACCCAAAATGTTGGCAAAATGTGAAACTGATAAATGGAGAGGGGGTAGATTTAACAGAGAATCCCTTATGGAAAATTCCTTGTAGTTTAGATAGTTTGTACATTTACTAAATAAGGTTCATATTTAAGATATTACCCATCCCATGTGACACATGTAAGAAGCTCTCCATTAAGTCTAACTCCACATTTTACAATTTCACACAGTACTAAAATTGAGAGAGGCTGAGGAAACAAAAAAAAGCGTACCAAGTGTAAAATATGGGCCAAATTTCTGCCATGCAATTTGTGTTTTATCCTAATTTTAGTTATGGGACTGTACTAAACTGGTATTCTATGATCACATTTTCAGCCATTGGAATATTTCGGCAATTTTAGCAGTCCCAATTCATGAGCTTTATTTGGGCTAAGATTTAATGAGTCATCATCCTAATAATTACCAATTTACTTGGAGAATGTTCTTATCAAATAAATGATAGATTTGTTTAAGTAGCACTGTTCAGTAAATAGATTTGATTTCCAGATCTATCATGCAATTCTTGCTAACCATCTACACCTTAAGACAGCTCTAATTCACCAGTTACAACATTAGCTTTAGTAAGAAAGATTAATTATAGCTATAAATAATGATCCTGACATCACAATACCTTGATCATTTTATACACACAATATGCAGAACAAGCATAGCCAAGTAGATTCTGCATGTGTCCTCTCCAAGTTCGAGAATAAGCAGCAGCTTCCTGAAAGATGCCAGTTTTCCCCAATAATCAGATAATATATAAGCATCACATAGTTCACTTACACTATATTTTGACAGAAAAGAGGTCAGCCATTTTTTTACAATTCACGCATAATTTTATCATTTGCTATAACATACACATTGACAGAAAAGAAGCTGGTCACACTGCGTTTCAGTTTTCCTAAAGGACAATGCCACAGTCTTGAAAAAGGAGACATGATGGCTTCGTTTATATCTCTAACCAGCTCTCAAACAATCTTGTGTTTTGAAACGTAATAATGTGAGGATTGATACTAGAGAACTATGAAATTTACTCTAATGACAACTGGGCTTATAATGTGAGAATTGATTAATGAGTGCAAGAAGTTAAATATGACTACATACAGAATTCTAAAAAGTAAGGGTAATCCAACGAATAGTAAACCTTTGCTTGACGAAGCTCATAGATCTCCAAGAACAATTGCTTTGAAAGCTCTTCTAAGGCCAGAACTTCTGCTTCCAAGCCTTTAATATCTACAAATTTGACAAGAATTGTTTAAAATTTGTAATTAAATATCTCTAGCATAATTACAGAGAAAAAATATTAGACAAATAGAAATACCACTATCAAGGAAATAACTTCAAAATAAATATTCCAAATAAAATAAGAATTTCACATAGAAAACCAAATTTGTTTCTGAATTCCGAAGACAACGGCATTCCATTTCTCTAGATATCCAATGTGGAGATCCTTATAAAATAGCCACCAGCAAAGAACCACCAAGAAACTAGAAACTCTTTCCTCAAAGAAGTTGTAATGGTTGGTAAGAGATTATCCTTGAAATCTCAATGATTCATCTCCAACCATGCACACAAAATAAATGCAAGTTCAACCTCATTTTGTAATTTTCAAAAAACGCAGATGTTTTTCAGCCTCTCTGCCTTACTTCCGTAAACAGCTTTAACTTGCTTTATTGATGATATAATTCTCAACACATATATTTCAGTGGAAGCTTCAAATGGCATTTTTAAGAGTAAAAGAAATCTGACCTTGCTCCTTTTGATCCTCGTGGACAGATCGAACAACAGTACCAACAATTCGTTTTATTAAAGATCTAGCATTTAACTTCTGCAACAAACAAGTTGAGATGAAGCAATTACAGTGTATGAAAGAAAATAACATAAAAAATGATAACATTATGTTATTTATTTCAAGATAAAATGAACTCTCCCTTTAAGGAAAATATACCTTTTCTAATTCAAATTAAGTGAATTTTACAAAATCAAATTCTTCTAATTTATGAATATAGAAAAATTTATTGTGTGTAAATCATTAGTTGTTATTAAGGTGACAGCTATCAATTTCAACTAGCAGCACGTAGCAGCCAACTCTGAATGTGTTGGAAAGCTACCTTAATTACAATCATCCCTATCCAACCTTAATTGTGACCTAAAAGAGTTGGTTGCCCAAAGGCTACTACGGACTGCCGAAAAATGCCAAGCGAAGTGTCATAGGGTGCAGCCGAAAGGATCTCAGCTCTTAAGGGATTAAGATCCCAAATCAGTTTGAAATGAGGCCTAAACAGTGCTTATAGAGCTTGGACAATATATTGTGATCTTGAATTAGGCCTTAAGCACAAATTTTAAGATGATAATAGAGCTTATTCTAAATCCATTGTTGAGTCACCTACATTGCCACGCTCTAGACCCATAGCCTTGGGCATGAGAGTGTGCTGGAAAGTTGCCTAAATTACGGTCACCCGACCTTAATTGTAGCCTAGTAGAATTCATAGTTCAAAAGAACAAAGTAGTGTTTGTATTGTGCAGCTGTCAGGACATCAAGTCGAGAGGGATGAGGTCACGTATTGATGAAAGTATGAAGAATGCATTATGGAAATGGAAAAAAAAATCTATTTTTCAGGGTGCCACATTACCCTAATCCTAATTACAGTATACAGTCATGTTCATGGCCTCCATTTGGTGCTTTACTTATTGAAGCCACTTCTGCTTACTGTACTCTCTTTATTCCTCTAGAGTTTCATATATGCCCCATATGCAGTTCTCTCCTTTGCTTCCATTAACAATTAACATTATTTCATCAAATAATAAAAGATGCAGCAACAAGGGAAAATTCAAGAAACCCATCCAAAATCATGAACATGTTGAAAGGAAAAAAGATAAAAATGTAACCTCTTCAGATCCTTGCTTCTGCTCCATCTCCATCTGGCAAAGAATAATTTTCTTTTTCTTTATAACACAAGTGTCAATTGATTGCATCAGCTGTCTTTCCAAGGCCTTGATTTCTGTCTCCTCAATCTCTCTGATGAAAAGTGATAAATAGCTGTATGGGAGGTTTACAGCACCAAAACCAGACAGAACAGCCATGACAGTAACACCGATGACCCCAATTCTACTCACCAGTTGAGGCATGGTAAAGAAACCTGAAACACAAGGAACCAACAAGTTGAAAACATTAAAAAAATAAATAAACACGACGATCATCCATATTCTATAACAACAGTATCAATTATAGCAATCAATCGGCTGAGAGGTGCTTATACTTTACTAGCAGTGCTTCCTTCCTAGTTTACCTTTATCAGGTGATTATACGTTCCTAACGAAACAAATCACTATCATAAGGCACAAAAATTGGAAGGAGGTGTGTGGAAACAGTACCTTTATCAGGAGATGGCATAGGAAAGTGAATGCCCATGCGCCAAAAGACATAGAGAAAAGCGAACAAGAAAAGAATTGCAACAAGCGCAGCCCTCTCGGTTCTGACGCCATTGTTTTTGAGCATCAAGTAGCAGTGGTAATAGGGGAGAAGGAAGACCAGCAATAGGATCAAGCAGAACAAGTCAATCTTCCAGTTCACCACTCTTGCCCTGCACAGAAATCCGAAATCGATGAGATTGGAATTGAATTGATCTCAGAACGATTGAACTTAACGCTAGGGTTAGGTTAGTCACTCTTTGGAAAGAACGGGAATGATTTCGAAGATGACGAGCTGAAGAAGATTGCAGGAGAAGGCAAATACGACGCTGAAGATGATTTGCACGAGGACGCGTTTCTCTTCGTACTCTTTGTAGAGGCGACGGTTCAAGAACCACAACCCCGCCCAACCCAGCAAACACAGACACCCCACCACCGTCACCCCTTCCAAAATTCCCCTTCCCCAACCCATCTTCTTCTCTGTGTTCAAAATCAACCCAATTCTGAATAATCACACTTTCTTCTCAATCTCAATCGAATCAACAACCATCACTCTCTCAGATCAGATCCACTAATCCAACAACAACAACAACACTTTGCTTGCAGATTCATCAACAACAACACTTTAAAGAGAATTTAGTGTAATCACCTTCTACTTTTCCAATTTCACTGCTTCTTCTTTACCAGGTTAACGCTAAGCTCAACTGCGTTTTACATTCTTCCACCTCCACCACTCCTTATTAATTTCTATTTTCATTGTTTTCTTATTTTACTAATTAATTTATAGTTTAATTTCAAAATTAAAAATTTAAATTTGAGTTCTATTTTTTCTACATAGACTATAAGGGAAATTACTTTGTTACTGCATTATTTAAGAAAAAAATCATGTGAATTTATTAAAGATTTGGGCGAAAACATTTGACACGGGTAATATAATTCTTGTTCCAATTTTATGGCTATCCATAATTAAGTATTTGTAATTTATGCATTATATTCTCATTAAAAATGTGAGAAAGGTGTTCTGATTAAATTTTATTTACTAATTATGTTTTTTTTCCCACATAAGTATCCTTAGTCGGCAGTTACGTATTAATAGAAATAACACGATGCATTATTTAAAACATAATAACACGGGTGCGAGCGCGTATATAGTATACATTAGTTTAAAAAAATCAGAAAAAATATATAAATTGATAGAATAATTTAATAAACATGGCCCTTTAATCATACCTCAAGTTCCGTTGTATGTGTGGAAAATAACGTTTGTCTGTAAAAGAATTATCCGTTATGGGTGCAAAATAACATTTGTTTGTAAGAGAATTATCGGTTAATTAATACTGTTTTCATAAAAGATTAATGACATAATTTTCAGTCGTACTTCCAATTACTTAAAAAACAAAAAAGGTCGTGAAGTTATGTTTTGTAACATCTTTAAATTATTTATATAAGTTTTGGTTTTTTTTCCACTTTATATGAAATAACCTGGAGAAAGCATTGATTGATACAGTTGATTTGAAATTTCCAATTACTTTATTTTAAAAAATAAATTTTAAATATAGTTTAACCTTATAAAATTAACTTGTAAAATTAAGTGTATATTGATTTATATACTATTAAAATATCTAAATTCTATACATTACTAAAAAAGCATGCTAGGTCAGACATGTTAGTAGATTAATTACTCTTCGGGAAGATATGTCATGTCATTATTATAATATTAAAAAATCCATTAGTGGTAAAATTTGTCGGATTGAAACTTAGATGATAAAATGTGAAAAAACATGAAATCCCAATAATAAAACGTGTAATTAAATCCAAATGTAATAAAAAAAATCATTTTTTTAATTTACATTACCACAACCTGGATTATTTGTCCCAATATGATTGTGTAATGTAAATTTTACTTTTATTTCAAACATTTTTAATAAGATTAGCATTGAAATCTGGGTGACAAATATTTTCTATTTTCTATTTTTCATCCAGAGTACGAAAACAAATTAGTTCTACCCAGTTCTTACTTGTAAGGGATGGACTAATACACAAACAAAACAAGTAACTTTATTCAGCATAAATCCATTCAGTACGAAGTATTTTTAGTTCATCAGATACAAAGCCAAATAATGTTCCAAGGTTCAGTACCCACCCATCAATTAAAAAAACTCATGGGATTACTTCGAACAAAATTCTCCAACATGGGATTACTTTGGACCACACATATTCTACCAGACTCATTTGATCCTTCCAATAACATTTGAAGAACTGTTTTTGATTATCTGCAACAATATAGCTACAAGAATAGCTAATCCATGCTTGGAAGCTAAATCTTTACCGAAATTGAATCTCATTCTCACGATGTGGGGACTGAGAGCTGGTTGCAGATATATCAGAAGACATAGGAATGGATATTGAGAGTTGAGTGGTGGAGAATGCTGTTTGGTTGGATCTCTCATCTTCCATACCAGACCATGAATCTCTGCTTTTTGGCCATTCATTGAAAAAGGGTCGAAGAGACTGATCCTCCTCCTTCAGGTGGTCTCCTGATGCATATTCACCAGATAAGAACGAATAATCATTACTTGATTTTGATGTAGTGAAAGAGGTAACTCTGGTAGACATCAATGGCCATGTGTCTTGCAGCTGTGACTCCATTTGGAGAACCTTGTTGCTTCCTGAAGCTTCAGAAAAGAAAATATGTTCACCACCCTCAGACTTGAGTCCTTGAAGATACCTGTTCGGTTCAAGTAAAATTGCACACAGTTCAAGAGATAAGCAATTATTCTAGTTACAATTTTTCTATTATTCGATGAAATTCAAGCTTTGAGTTCTCATTACTTTGAATAAACTCACATCAGAACATTGTGGGAGCAACAATGAATTAAAGAAACAAAAAACACTGTTATATGATGAAATTACTTTATCAAAATCCAAATTAAGCTGGATTAATTGAAACATGAGAAGAAAACAAAGGTGCTGAAAAAATCTTCACAAGGTACATAGGATCTTTGGATTCAATGAGTGACTGACTACAGTCTCCCTTCCTACTAGATTTGACTAAACTGCTAAAGTCAAAACTTAAAACAAACTCACAAGTTGCTACAAAACCAGCAAACTGTTATCAATTTGATATTTAATTGTAATATTATATAAATATTAAGAGGAATAGGAATAATTTTGTCTTATAATCTGTAACTTACTATTTAAGAAAGAAGAAAGAAATATGGCTATGAGGAACAGAACAAAATACACAGTTATATTCAATAGGGCATGAAGAGAGAGTAATACACTCTTATGTTGAGTGGAAGACCTACAAGTTTATTGTCTTAAGATTTTAGGTTGAAAGCGGAGTTAGTCCCTTGTGTTTGATTGATTCATGTCTCATTGTAGATGGACAACTAAGACACATATTTTATATAAAAATTGCTCTGCACTTTGCATTTCAGAAATAAATCAGTGCAAAATGAAAAACTAGACAAGAGACAACTAAAGGACCATTTTTTTTGTCAAAGTACCCAACAAGAAACAGTTTGAAGACAATTTTGATTCATGAAGGTCTCCCAAATGTAGTACCTATTCCACTTGTTTGAGCATAATCCGACACTAGAAAAGATAACATAAATCGGAAATAAACAAAGTACGAGTTCAGGATTGATGAAAAACTACAATTCTCCTCGTCAACATTTGAAAGAATATAGAAGCTGAAGCAAAGCAAGGAAGCCAAGAGCTCTAGTATTTACTGTGACAACAGACAGAAAGATGTAGACACTTCTGATGTTCTGCATTCCAAAAAAACTAGTAATAATGCCTGCAGATCTCTCTGATAAATTTAGAAAACCACCATATAAATATGTCGCTATCGACATACAGAAATCTATCCTCAAATTAATTAAAAAAAACTGCCACAAATTCAGACTAAAATACTAAAATTCAAGAACACTAAGACATTTTCTATTGCACTCTTTATAGCATAAATAATTTCAAATTCCATGCAACCAACGCATGCAAAATATGATAAGGATTTCTGTACCTGCATTGTTTACTTGGGATGGCATAAGGAATGGAATCTAGATGATATTTGGTATGGTCAGTTCCAGAATCAGTACTCTGGAGATTACCAAAGACATTTGCAGGAAGATTTTGGCAGTTTACAGTTCTACTTCTGCCACTGCCACTGCCACCAGTGGCATCAAGTGATGTGACAGTTGAAGAACATTTAGTGATAGTTTGTGATTCCACAGGCTTTCTTGAACGGTTGCGGCCACGGTGCATGTGGCGCTCACAGTACTTGGAGTCTAGGTATGCATCCTTTGAGCACCTCCACTTTTTTCCATCAGTCCTCCTGCATCTCCCTGGCTCTGGGTCCACCTTCTTCCCATATAAGGAACAATAACTCACTGCAAATTTTGTCATGCACAGCTTTTCATTACCAACATTCCAAACACACACCCCACACTCAAGGAACAAGGGACATTCATTTGGCAGCAATAAAGACAAAATGAAAGTTTCACACATATTTTACGTGCTAATAGGTTCAAAATCTCCAGAACTGAATACCCAATATTATATAATAAGCAATCACAAATCTATGTCCCAATAATTTCATCCAGAAAGATGCCAACTAGCAAATACATTGACTACGCAGTCACTAGTTAGCGTTTAATTGCAAAAATCAAAAGAAACCCTCCAAAAGATGTTCTTAGATTTCAATCTAAACAAGCTTAACTTATCCTTCCAGACTATAAATAAGCTCATTGAGCCTTTCAGTAGCAAAGGGTAAATATAGTAATGTGAAGCCTTTAGGGTTGGAAGAAAGGCATTGATGTTGCCTGCACAAAAACGACACAATCACTTGCAGTTACAGACATCTCATAAATGACACCACCCGTTATGAGAATAAAACTTCCAAGAAAAACTCAAAATAGAAACACCCTAATCAATTCTTGTCATTGGGCACAGAAAAGTTGAGTTCTTTAATCAAAACATGAAAAAGGGTACGCACTGTCAAAACAAGTTCATCATACAGAAAAGAAACGGGATTGGAAAACTGACATGTGGGGTGGTGAAAGAAGGCATGTGGTACAGAGTCGAAGCTCCTCTGAATGGGGAGCACGAGATTATGAGGCACAGGAACACCCGCAAGCATGTACTTGAAGATCAAAGCTTGGTGCTCCAGCTCCTCCCACTGAGACATTGTGAATGGGGATCTCCCATAATAACCATTGCTCAAACCCATCAAAGTCCCTCCACCACTGTTGTTCATGTTTTCCGTTACTTCCACTCTCACTCTCCTATGAATAACTCCACACTCTCTTTCAATACCCAAATCAAACATAGTCAGAGCCGAAACATGAGATCACACTCAGATCGAGCTTTGTCGGAACCATTTGGGTTTGCTTGTTGTTTCTTTCCTTGTAGCACTGCTTGTGTCAGTTGTGTTTTGTCACAAGTTATAAAGGATGCTCCAAGTTATAAAGGAATTACTCATTCATAATTTTCACTAATTCCAGTTTCATCAATCATTTTTTTTCTTGCTGAAATTTTACACGACTTCTTCAAATTTCTGTGCTTAGGAATTTAAGTGCGAAAATAATCATCTTTTTTGAGTATGGTATGAGAACAAGAAAAGCTCTTTCCAAATAATCTATAAATTTCTTCACTATACAAAACTAATCACAGCACATACTAAATTTAAAAAGGAAATTGTTCTAGCAAGATATTGACACTAATTATGATTTCTAACATGTTGATAAGATAATAATACTAAAAAATAAAATGTTAATAAATCAGGTGTTTTCGAAACAGGGAATGTTTTAAAGTAAATAAGAAGTCTTGAAATAATAATAATAATAATATATTATTGAATGCTTGAAAAATACTAAAAAACATCTTTTTTTTCTCTTTTGTAAGATTTTGTGTCATTTAGTGATATTGTTGGGGAAGATAGGATGATGGAGTTTTATTATGCTACCCTTCAACGGACAGCAACAGCGCGTGATGGGCTGGATTAATGGCAGGCCTGGGCCCAGTGGCCCATAATACCGATTGACAGATACTACACCGCTGGAGAAAAGGGAAACCATTCACACTACTTGGCGGAATGTGGGTGACATTCGATGTGGGGCTAATTTCTCTCTCACGTTTTGCCAAAAACAAAACCAAAGTTAGTGAATGTGTGCAATTCCAGTTTAGTGTTTCTTTGTTTGTATCATTGCCTATGTACTCTGTACCTCTGTGGATTATTGAAGATGAGTGAATGAATGAGCAGAAGAACTTGGCAACTTCTCTCTTGCACCTCATGGCCATGGTGGTTTGATTATTCATTGCTTGGTAACCCATACTTCATCATTCAATGGACCACACTCCTTGGCCATATCTTGTTTGTGTTTGTATCTTTGGTTTGTTTTAGGGAGGTAAGCCATCAATTCATTTCATTTATTGAGAAAAGAGTTTTGCATTTTGCAAATCTTTGTTAAGAGATCACAGAGAAGAAAAGTATGCATGTGTATATATATGTTTGGAGTAAGATTAAAGAAAAAAACTACCTCCATTAATATTTATGGTCAAACCCGCAATAACTACTATTATTTGCTTGAATGGATATTTAAATGATATGGCCTACTTTTTATTGATTACTTTTACTTGGATATTTTTCAAGAAATTAAATAACCAAAAAAATTATTGATATAAAAAATATTAACAATTAAATAACTGTTTCATAGTAGTTTGGTATGTAAAGGGACGAATTTATCGTAGAACAGACTTTTTTTTATTTAAATGGAATTTTAAATTATATTGAAGGTGCTTCTTATAATTTAAACGTTTTCTTAAACTCGACAGAGCATATCGATAAAAAAAAAAAAAAAAAGAAA
>Ga0209700_100284_pt1 | contig 90199 bp, 58 predicted proteins | sample SiratroredBW_FD_187528 | JGI IMG/M metagenome (GOLD analysis project Ga0209700, IMG submission 187528) | Root nodule microbial communities of legume samples collected from California, USA - Siratro red BW (SPAdes) (version 2) | ecosystem: Host-associated > Plants > Roots > Nodule | place: USA... | reverse complement strand
AATTTATATTTTTCATCATTATGACTCCCAACATGTAGAATATTTCATAATAAATTCAAAATATTAATAAATATTTTTAAAGATAGAAGCTACTTAAATATATATATATATATATATATATATATTGAACTTCGTTTCTTTTTAAAAACAATCACATTTTTTCTAACTTTTTGTGATGTATTTTTTATTGAAACAGAATATATATTTTTCAGAATTTAGGTTAAACATACATGGTTCAAACTTGTTGAACTAATGAAGATAATGAGTTTATACTCTTAACAGTTCATTTATAGTCACGTATACACAAAAAAAAGATAATTTTTACACATTATAAGTTATCAATCCTCTTTCAATTGAAGTTTTTTTCTTATCATTTTAGAGTTAATTGTGCTGATATTTGTTGAAAAAAAATTAAAATCATGCTGATGGGTATCTTATCACGAATCATTGAAAGTGATTTTAGTATATAATATAATCATTGTTTTTAGTTATTCTCTACTGTTCTGCCAATTGATGTCCACTGATATGAAACACAATCTTCTTCCCTTCTTAAATGATGACCATTTTTGAATTTAGTTTTGTAATTTTTTTTCCCTTCACATACTTTGAATGATTTAGTTGTGCATTGTATTTGTAGAGAAAACAAACCGCACACTTTTTTTCTCTCTTTTTTGATCAATTGTATTTGTATTTGTGCATTGTATTTGTCTCCTTAGCCCACAAAAACTTCTCATGAAAGAAAACATTGTGTGAGCTGAAAAGACTAATTCTTTATATGTGATTTTCCAATGTTTAAACTAAAAATTATGGTTTTACCCAAATGAGATATTTCTTAACATTGTGGTAACACAAGTTTGTTGACATTAATGGAAAAAGAATCTATAAAAGGAATGACTTGGTGGGTATGGGAGAATTAAAAAAAAGTTAGAGTGGAGAAGGTCATCTTTTTAACATATCTTTTTTTATCACATTGGTAAGTGGTGATAGGTCAAAAGATTTGGGTGGAGAGTGAAAGCTTTCATGATAAACTGCATTTATTTAGCATATCTTAATTAAGGATTTGAATGTTCTCTTTTCTTAAAGTGTAATCTTCTTCTAACACTTCTTAATCTAATTTTAAAATTGGATGGCAGGGACTGAGAGGGGATGCTGCTTTTTCAATCCAACTTACTCTGTTTGTTTATATAATAGTTTAAAGTTTCTAAAATAAAAAAAAAACTTTTTTTAATGTATAAAGCTGAAAAACTATGATGTAATGTAAGAACATAGTATAAAATTCAAAAGTAGGTTTTTTATCTTTAAAATAAACACTAGATTAGTAGGTTTGATAGAGTCTTTGAAATAAACACTAGATTAGTAGGCTTATAGGATTTTTGAAATAAACACTAGATTAGTAGGTTTTATAGGATTTGTTATTTGTTGCAAACTGAAATACATATTTAAGTTTTACAAATAAGAAAAAATATATATAACTTTTAACTAAAAATATTTGGAGTGAAGGAGTACGTTATATTTTTAGAGGAAATTATACTTTAATTATGAATTTTTATATTACGAGATGTTATTTTTTTTTAATTAAAATGTCACACTATTTTAAATTATGTTTATTTGATTTTTTTTTATTTTTTCTTATGTAAAGAATGTTTAAATGTGTAAAATCTTTTTGTTTCATGAATTAGATTAGGATTTTGTCCAATAGATAATCATTATTAATAATTAAAAATAGTAGGGAGAGAGAAGACACAACAAGAATTTAGATTTTTGAATTGTAACTGAAAATTTATTTATCATATGGATCAAACTGATTTCTGGACACTAGATTTATAAGGGGTAAATATCCTTTAACACTCTCAATTTCCTTTTACACTTAAATCACGATTCAAAAAATTATTGTTCTATTATAATATTTTATTTTTATTTATTGTTATTATTATTATTTGAATATAATATATTATTATAAAAGTTAGTTCTGAAATGTAAGATAAAAATGGTGTTAAGGAATACTTTTTCCATTCATAAAAAAAGGTTCTTGATGGTTGGTTAGATTGTAAATAAAAAATTTCAAAAATAAGAAATTGAATGTAAGATAAAAAATGGTTGTGAAAGAATACTTTTCCATTCATAAAAAGAGGTTTATGGTGGTTCGTTAGATTGTAAATAAAAAATTTCAAAAAAGAGAAAAACAATTCACACTTATAACTCTATTTTGAGATTTTTATTTATCTGTTTGTGAAGATTATTATTTGATTTGCTTTGATTACTTGCTACTGTTTATATAATATTTTGGTTTTTATAAATGTTAAACTTGCATTCAAGAACTATCATTATGATAATAACAATAAAAATGTATTTATGCTTTTAGAAAATCTTAAAGAGTATTAAAGTAATATACTCATTAATGTAAATGGATAAATTTTGGGTCCAATTAGTTACTTGCTTGCTTCTTATATTTATATTATATTCTTTTAGTCGTGATACCAACAAAATATTAAAAATAATTAATTAAGAAGTGTCATGTAATAGTAATAATCAAACGTAATAACTTTCAAATTTAGAAGAATAAAAAATAAAGAAAATGTTGACTAAGAGTTAAAATAAAAACCCACAAATATAAAAATACATTTAAACCTGTGTTTAATATATAAGATAAACAGTTAAAATTTTTGGAATAAATTTTTGTGAGATTATACAAATATTTTCTATTTTGAAACGCTTATAACATCTGTTGTATGGAGAATGTGATCCTTTTCAAACAATTATAAAGTTAGTGTAATTATAAAAAAAAAAAGTGTTACAAAATAAAAATAAAAGAATTTGTATCATTTAAAGGTATTAGGTACAGAATATTAATAATATAAAAATTGTAGAGTTCTCATAAGGAAAAAGAATTTTTAAGGTGGTTATGGATGATAATGTAAAGTAAATGCATATTCATTAAACTCAGCCTTATTTCTTGTATGGTGGGTCTTTTTCAATAAATTAACGATTATGTTATTAAAAGGTTAAGTCACTGTAATTTATAAATTCCCGTTAAATATTTGTAAATTTGGAACATCTATTCTTCTAATGTTTATTTATGTGACTACAAACTTACGGAACATTTATTTGTTGATAAATAAAAGTTTAATTTAAACGTTTGATTAGTATAAATGTTTTTGTAGGATTACCTGATTAAATTTAATTTTGAATATAATTAGGAAATAATTATCATAAAAATTAATAATTTTATTATACAATACGATTGCTCATAAACATCTTAATGCTATAGGTACTTACTTCAATTGAAATAATATCAAATAATAATTGAAATAATATCAAATAATACTAACTTCTTTAGTTTTAAAATCAGTCCTTACATTTTTAATAAAATAATATTTATATATCTTATAACTTTTAAATAGACATATATTTTTCTCATATGTTTAGTAATGATATGCATATATTTTTATACTTTTAAGTAGAAAATGATTTGATTAATACCCATTAGATAAATTCATTGAAATAAAATTACTTATTCAAAAAATATATGTGTGTGTATATATATATATATATGTATAACTTTTAAAAAATACTAAAAATTTAACTATTTAAAAAAATTATAATTGTAATTACATTGTTTAGAAAGACAAATTTTATTCATATGATAAAGCTTATATAAAAGTTATCGTAATTAGAGATTATAAATTGAAAACTTATTAAAAGCTAACTTATTATAACTAGTTTTGTAAGACAAACCTTAATTATTTTAAGGTCATTAAAAAGAAGTTAGCAACTAAGAGTGAAAGTGGAATGTTTATAATGCTAACGAGTTTAGTTCATTCCTTAGATTCAATAAAAGTCAAACATCAAATTATTGCGAAAAATCAATTATATTAAATCTATTGGGCATTAGCAAGTCTTAGTGGTATTTCCTTGTTGCTCAATTATATATAAATAAATATAAATAACTTTTTTAAAAACATTGAATTGTATATTGGTTGAGATGGACAAGGGTTGGTAAAGAAAAAAAAAAGAAAAAAACTCCACACACAACACACCAAAAGTATTCATGCATTTAGCAGGGTTGCAAGTGACAAATATATTCAATTATTATGAATAGCAATGATAACAATATCTTATCTTATTATATTAAAGCCAATCCACTGATTCCACTCTTTCTATGTCCAATAGTTAGAGGCATCTGCCCTTATTTGAGGGACTAGCTAATTATTATGCACTTGAATATAAATATCTAACTAGATTAATTCAATTTTCATTATATCATCTTGCACCATTCTCATTATATAATTCATTGCTCATTTTATTCTCTTTTTTGAGAACTATGCTTAGCCAACTCATCCAAAATTACATAAACCCTTATTCTTTCTTAACCCATCAAATCAACTCCATAATTCAAATTAACCATACTATTAAATTTCCCTAATCATACACATCAAAAACACTTACTTGCACCTAAATATAGCTTCCCCCAACCTCCACTTTTGAATTCTTCCAAAACCGCATCAAGAACCATAGATCAGACACTTGACTAAAACCTACAACCATTCCATATCTCTCAAGCTGAACCTAACCCAAGACACAGAGTCACCTGGAACTCAACCAAACTAACCTAGGAGTAAGGTTCTTTACCTTAAAACCTTTCTTTTTGTGCTTAAAGTGTGAGAAAAAAGTGCCATCTATACCTTCTTTGTGGTTAATTTTCTTGAGTAGGCTTAATTTTACCTTGTTTCTCAATTTTGTTTTGTTTGAGTTTGCAATATCTTTAATCTCTTCCGTTTCTAGTTGCATTGTTTCTAGTTTTGTAATTCCTTCCAAAATCACGTCACTCATTTAGCCTCTAGGGTTTACTTTTTACTTTTATCTTTCCCAATTTTATTCACCAAATTGTTTGCGTTTTGATTTGGTCTCGTTTTATACATACATCTTAATCATGCACAGAGAATCCTTGTGAGGTACTAGGTATCGAAGGCTTAATTAGAAGACATGAATTCGTGAGTATCATAATTCAATATTTGTATTTATTAGGTTACAATAGCTCTGCATTGTGTTGGAAGAGATCCTCATGTTCATTAACCTTAAAACACCTCTTATATCTCATTCTAATTCTTGTTATTTCTTAATTACAAATTCAAACTCGAATCCACTAAACAGTGTAGCACTTGGGAAAATAGTTTAGGATCACATGAAAAACAAAAGCCTAATTAAATGCAGGATTAGGCATCAAATGACAACACCAAATGACATCACTAGATGTCAAAGGGAATATCACAATAGCAATAAATTGTATTTAAAACCTAATCCTAGATTTTTTTTATTTACTCCAAAAATTATTAAATTGAAAGCAATACAACCACTACAATTGTCCAATGTTAGAAACAATCAAACCCCTAAACTAAAGCATCTTCACGACAATTCTAATACTCCATAACACACTGTCTAAAAACAAGAAATAAGGCAGATTCCCTTATTTCCCCAAACACATCATTTAGAGAATTAAGATATTCAATGCTATCGTCCCATTTCCTATTTAATATAAATGATTCAAGCAACTTAAGCTCATTGGACTTGTACAAAATGTCAAATTTTAATTTCAACGACGCAGAGCTACTATAACCTAATGAATACAGACACCAAATTATGATCCTCACGAATTCATGCCTCCTAATCAATTTTTCGGTATCTAGTATATCACAAGAATTATCCATGCATCATTAAGAGATGCATGTATAAAACGAGACGAAATCGAAACACATAAAATTCAGAGAATCAGGAAAGAGAAAAGTAAACTTTAGATGTCAAATGAGGGACATGGTTTTTGAAAGGATTACATTTGAAAACTAGAAACATTTGAAGAGAGTATGTAACTAAAAGGGTTGAGAAGATATCGAAAACAATAAAAATTAAAGCTAAGTAGTGTAAAAACTCACAACCCAACTTCAAAACCACAACTGAAACAATTTTTATTTTATTCTTATTAATATTAATATTATTATTTTTTCTTTTACCTTTGTATTACGTGAGCAGTTGTTCCAACCATCGACACTTTATACAGCTCCCTGGTTTGGTTTGTTTCTACACTTTCATGTACTCATTGAAATAACCATTCTACCTTTAATAAAAGGATTAAATAAATTAAAATACAATTTTTAATTTAGAATATAAAAAAATTTATATTTAGAATATATTCAATATTACAATTTTTTTATATAATTTCAAATGTAAAAATCATATTTCAAATCAATTTAAAATTCAAAAATTATATTTAAGTTATATAATCTAAAAGGATATTTTGATATTTTAAAAAATATAGGAACGCAGAAAGAAATCATAACCCGTCAGAAAGAATCACACCTTTCAAACTGATTCCACAGCACATCCTCGGCTGTTACCAACACCTTGGTTCTTGTTGTGTTTCTTAATGACTTAAACATAAGTGGACCCTGTCTCACAGTCGAAGAGAGATAACTGCAATCGGAAAAGTAGTTTAGAGTGATAGTTATATAGAAAATAAAAATAGTAAAATAATTATTCTTGCAAAAGAACGTTGATTACAGCAATAACAATAATCAACAATAACAATAATAATATCTATCTTAGTGATTTTTTTTTTTATTGTTCCGATGTCCTTTTTTTCATTGAAGCTTCGATGTTGGTCTTTTCTTGATTGATCGCTCGATTGATCTTTGATATAGCTCCTTTCTTGGTTGATAACTCCGATGTCATTCCTTTCTTGGTTGATGACTCCGATTTCGTTCCTTTCTTGGTTGATCGTTTCGATGTCACTCCTTTCTTAGTTGATGGTTCTGATGTCACTCATTTTCTTTACATGATCGCTCCGACGTCGCTCATTTCTTAGTTGATCGCTCCGATGTCGCTCCTTTTTTTTTAGATGATCGCTCCGACGTCACTCCTTTTTTTTTTAGATGATCGCTCCGACGTCGCTCCTTTCTTGATTGATCGCTCCGATGTCGCTCCTTTCTTGGTTGATCGCTCCGATGTCGCTCCTTTCTTGGTTGATCGCTACGATGTTGCTCCTTTCTTGGTTGATCGCTATGATGTCGCTTCTTTCTTCGCTTCTTTCTTAGTTATGTCGTTTCTTTCTTGGTTGATCGCTGCGATCTCTCTCCTTTCTCTCCCTTAAAAGGATCCTGTTCAAGTCAATTTATTTAGGATTAGAGTGTGAGAGATATTGATGATAGTTTAGAGATATTGATGATTATGAATATATATTTATAAGTAGTGTATTGGAATTAAAGAGTTTGAACCCATGATTTTAGTTATGGTATTAAACATATTTGGTTGTATATTAATTTAGAGGAAAAAATGTTTAATGTTATATTAGTTAAAAAACTGACCACATCATAAAAATTATAAATGTTTTATTATAAATAAAGAGTAATTAACCGTAGTGATATTATAATAAGGCGATATCTTCTTTATCAGAAGGCATGTTGACTTTTGCATCCATGTTTCCTAAAAATAAATCTTGAATCAAATCACCATTTTAATTACTGAAGAGAGTCCATTGATGTCACATTAAAAGAAAGTATGTTTAAAGTTAAAGAAAAAAGGAAGGAGGCTAACCTGCGTGATTTGCGGTATTAGGCTAAATCGCGCAGTAAACTACGGTGCCTTATGTTTGACTCGAGGTCTGAGGATGTTCCCTGTCCCTGCAAAATGCGATTCCACCCAAAACAAAACCGAGTAATTTAGGACTTTGTTTCGGTACAAGAAAGGAGAAAGAAATGGAGGCAGAACATCATCAAGAAGCCTCAAACCTTATCGGAAACCTGTACGTTAAAGTGATGACCGACGAACAAATGGAACTGCTGAGGCAACAGATATCCGTCTACGCCACCATCTGCGAACAGCTCGTTGAGATGCACAAAGCCGTAACCACCCAACAGGACCTCGCAGGTTAGATCTAACCTTCTCAAACCTCTGCATGTCATCGCTGCACCCTCCTCAGTAACAGTAAATTCGAACACACACTTTCCTTTATATAAAAGAAATAAGGGTTGTAGGTTATATGTTTAGCCGATGTGGGACTTAACTTAACTTCGTAAAAATTGTTTTTGAGATGATAATTGTTCCATTATGCTGGTAAATGTAAGATCTGTAATTTGACAGTGGATAAAGAAACAAGATGAATGTTTTATTTGTTGTTATATTCTGGGTCAGGGCTGAGGCTGGGGAATTTGTACTGTGATCCGTTGATGGCGTGTTCTGGGCACAAGATAACTGCGAGGCAGCGTTGGACTCCAACGCCTCTGCAGCTTCAAATTCTGGAGCGTATTTTCGAAGAGGGGAATGGCACTCCGAGCAAGCAGAAGATCAAGGAGATAACCATTGAACTGGGGAAACATGGCCAAATATCAGAGACAAATGTTTATAACTGGTTCCAGAACAGAAGAGCTCGTTCGAAGAGGAAGCAACTCGCTCCCGCACCCAATGTTGTGGAGCCAGAAGCCGAGCCAGAAGTTGAGTCTCCACGAGAGAAAAAGATACGCGCAGAAAGCGTTCAGGTTGTTCAACCCTTTGAGAATTCATCACCTCATAGGATCAAGGATATGTACATCCACAGTCCTGACTTAGGTATACTATTTTCAATTCTTAGGATAAATTTCTCAATAAACATCTGTAAAAATATTCTGTTGTTTTGTTTACGCAGGATTTGACCAATTGATGAGTAAAATGGAAGTTGCAGGCTGTTACAGCTCTTATTTTCTTTGACAAATCTATGAAATGGATAGTTTGAAGACTCAGTTCTTGATTGCAGCTTGGTATAACTATTTGTTCACATGCACATTGTATAAATTGATTTGCTTACAGAGCTAAGTGTTGATCAACAGTTACTGTGATCTGTTACAATTTTACAAGTTTTGAACCTGATTGATTGCTTCTCCCACTTAGCCTGAGATTTGACTTATTTGTGTTAAGTTATAATTACCTTAGCTTATTATCATGGTTAGGCTTCATTAACATTTTGTATGTTGTTATGAAAATCTGCTCAACCATTTTTTTCATACTAGGTGTCTCAGCAAGTGAGTCACTCATTCATAACTTCTTCATTATTTACGAAAACAACTGGTTAAAAAAAATAACAGAGGCTTGCTAACAAGTAATAAATAATAGCAATGCATTGCAACCATGGCTATTGGTGTGTGGCCATTGACCACTTTGGCCAACTTGACTTTGTTTTAATATAAATAAAAAGTTTACAATAAATAACAATTTTAAGATAGCTTAAATCAGTATTGAATACAAATATTAATTATTTTGACACAAATAGTTACATGGGTCGCATTTTTTATTATATCTGTTTTACATATTAATATTTTTATATTTAAATATATATATATATATATATATATATATATATATATATATATATATATATATATATATATAAATTAACTAGAATAATTAAATCGATAACAGATTTTACTAAACGATTTATCTAAAAATAACACATAAAAAATATTATTTTAAAACATAAGATTATTGTTACTCTTATACTGACTTGAATAGTAAATAACTTAATTATCGGACAGTTTTTATTGATATCTTTTGTCCGATCCGAATATGTCGAGATCATTCGAGTGTGAAAAGTTAGATGAGTGTCTACACGATTTTTAAGTTATCAATTTTTTCTGACTTGCTCCACTTTATCCGGAACAAAAAATAATGTTAGTGTAAAGTTTGATATTTTAGTATTAGAAATTTTGTTCAATTATAGTTAGAATGGTAAACATAAAATTTGATAAATATATGTGCTATTACAAAATAAATTCATTCAAAAATTTATTTTACTATAGAGTAAAGATAAAAAGAGTTAAACAACATGCCTCTTAAAATTTTATATTGAAAGTGACTTTATAATTTATTATAATATGACTTATGCTTATAAAATTATATAATTATTATACAAATATGATAATTAAGTATACCAGGATCAAATTTAATTTTTCTAAAAAAACACACCATCATCTCAAATATTTTATTGTAACTATTTATATATTCATTCACATACGATTTGTATTCTTATGATAATTTCGTAAAAATTGGTAATATAGTTGAAGTATATGAAATAAAAAGGTATAATTTTAAAATAAAATTATAAAAATAATCTATATATATATATATATTATAATTATTTAAAAACGATAAAAATATTTAAATTCTCGAAATATAAAAAGAATAAAAGGAAGAAAATGCTCAAACCTTGCATTATGGTAATATCTTAAATATATTGATAGGATAACTAAAATTTTCATTAATAAGAGAATAAAAAGATAAAAAAATTTATGTAATAATTATAATAGAAAGTAACACTTATTTTAATAAAAAAATATATCAATACAAAGTAATAATCAAAATAATACATTATTATTTTATCAATAGTTTGTGGTCATTAATATAGATTTTATCCATAGAACGAGTATAAGAAAACTAGCTACAAGTCATACAAGTTCCTGAAACAACTAAAGTAGAATTTTGAATGTCTAAATATAGAAAATAAAAGAAAAATTAGTATTCTTAGTTCAAGTTTGACATGAATTAATGACGATGTTCATTAAAACAAAATGAAATGACTATGTTTTTTTTTTAAGATATTTTTTTTCTATACACATGGAATTATTAACTTCATATCTAAAAAAACAAAATCATCACTTATTATATCATGTCATACACAGTGATATCTTTACTCGTAATTTTTTTGCAATTTAACCCAAAAATAATTGCTGTAATTTTTCATACATCACAGCGAAAAAGAAAAGTTTTGTTTAACGATTGATCCCAACATGCTTATTAGTTTGAAAATCCCAATAAAGGTAAATAATAAAAGAGCACAGCCAATGAAAAATAAAATAAAAAATGAAAGAAAAATTGACAATGCTAGCTGTAAAAAAGGATGCAAAATTAAAAAAATTATTATATAATAAATGTCATTATTTTACCTTGAAAAGAACTGGATATTACTTATGAGGCCAGGTGATTGACTTTTTTACGATTTCTACCATTAACTAATGATATTAATGAAAATGACAAATTTCTTGTACTCTTTATATATCGATTCCCTAAATTATGAATATAATTAACTAATAAAAAATGGAAGATCACTAATTCCCTAAAAAATGACGACAAAATAAATAAATAAAAGGCTTAAAAAAATGAATATTAACACTTATCAAAGTATAAGTAACCATTACTTTTCAAAATGCTCCATGTTTTTCTTTTTCCTAGATTTTTTTTGAAAAGAAGTAAGTTATAGAAAATATTATTATTAGAAAAATATGTCTGTAATTATTGTAAATCTTTTGTATTATCATTATTTTTTTTTCGTGAATTATTATTATTATTTTGTTCGAGTGTCTGAACGGTGCGATTATTACTATATGTAGATATAGATGCAAATGAAATTAGTATTCTCCGTTTGAGCACAGCCAGTGGTGCGGTCGTTGCAGTTGGAGAAGAAGCCACATCTCAGCCACCTCGCCGGAATCAAAATAAAAGCACTTCTCAATTCACTTTTTGGCCTTCCTTTGCTGCTTCCAAATCTGCAATTCAAAACACGCTGTAATCGAATTCCCTCTTCCACCGCAATTCCTCAATTCCACGAATCAAATCCCTAACTAACTCCAGGGCGCGCGATCTACTCTGCGGACGAAGACGAAGGGAGTGCAATGGCGGCTCCTAACATGGATCAGTTCGAAGCGTATTTCAGGAGAGCAGATTTGGACGGAGATGGCAGAATCAGTGGAGCTGAAGCGGTCTCTTTCTTCATGGGATCCAATTTGCCCAAACAAGTTCTCGCTCAGGTTTTATTCGCTTTCAAATTTCTAATCTAAAGCAAATGTTTAAATTCACTACACTTAAATTGATTGTTTCGGTATGTGTTTTCTCTTGGAGGCATTAGATTTTCATCATCGATGGTTATGCTTTCGGTATCGTTCGCTTAGAATATTTTATTTAGGCTTTCTTTTATTCTTCGTTCGCTTTTCCTTGAAAATGTTTAACCGATCTGGATTATTCTTGTGTAATGTTTCGTGTTCTCGGTGTGAGTTGCAGGTATGGGCGTATGCTGATCAGGCCAAAACTGGTTTCCTTGGGCGCGCGGAGTTTTTTAATGCTCTGAGGTTAGTTACTGTGGCTCAGAGTAAGCGAGATTTAACGCCGGACATTGTGAAGGCAGCGTTATATGGTCCTGCTGCTGCTAAAATCCCCGCGCCGCAGATTAATCTTGCTGCTGTACCTCAACCTGTCGCGAATGTGAGGCCCCGTCCCGGGCCTGTTGGGCAGATGGGTGGTACTGCACCCAATCCGGCTCAAGGTTTTGCCTATAGAGGACAAGGGTTAGGAGTTCCTGGTGCAAACCCGCAGTATTATCCTCCACAGCAGAATCCTGCCGTCAGACCTCATCAGTCCATGCCTGTTACCGGCGCTGCGCGTCCGCAACAGGGTGTTGCAGGCCCAGATATTTCTAGAGGAGTTAACATGGGTGGTCACAATTTCTCAAATCCTGGGCTATCAAATGATTGGAATAATGCTAGGCCTGGTATGGTGGCTACCAGACCTGCAGGAATGAACCCGTCAGCTGCCTTACACACGGCACAATCTCCAGTTTCACCAATGCCCCAGTCATCTCCAGTCTCACCAATGCCCCAGGCTTCTCCAGTCTCACCAATGCCCCAGTCATCTCCAGTCTCACCAATGCCCCAGTCAACAACTGTTAACACTAAAGGATTGGGTGTTTCTGGAAATGGGTTCTCTTCCAATTCAGTTTTGGGCAATGACTTTTTCTCTGCTGCCTCATCAACACCGAAACAAGAACCTGCTGGACACAGTTATTCTGTTACCAATGCCTCATCAGCCATTGTTCCTGTTTCCACTGGTCCCCAGCCTGCAAATAAGCAAAATTCACTTGATTCATTGCAGAGTGCTTTCTCCTCAGTGCTGCCTGCAAATAGTCAGTTTCAGCGGCCACAGGCTGTATCAAACCAGCAAATTTCACCACAAGCTTCTTCTCCACATACACCATCTGGGATGACTGGTGGGGTTGGAAATGCAAATTCTGACAATGTGCAGCCTTCTTGGCCAAAAATGAAACCTACTGATGTGCAGAAATATACAAAGGTGTTTTTGGAAGTTGACACTGACAGGGATGGGAAGATCACTGGGGAGCAGGCTCGCAGCCTTTTTTTAAGCTGGAGATTACCAATAGGTAAGCCTGTTTCCTACTAACTGACCCTTTTTGATGTAATTTTCATGCAAGTTGGTAGTTGATGTGTTGGCTTGTTAAAAACATAACAAGAACCATAGTCACCTGAAAATTTTAGTTTTAGCTTCTTGAATTCAGATTTTTTTTTTGGGATGGGAAGAGTGTGCCTTAATGGTTTTTTTTTGACATGGAACAATCTACTACGCACTGATAATGGATCTTTTTATTGTTTTTTACTGAGCAAACTTACGATTAATAATGCTTTATGGTGTTGAATGGTGGGTGATGAATTGCTACAAGAGTTTATCTCTTGCCTAAGATGATTTGGCCATGCGATGATAAGACTCATAGAAGTCTCAGTAAGAAGAGATCATTAGATGGAGTATAGCAAAGTAAATAGAAGTAGAGGAAGAACAAGGTAAATTGTAAAATAATGCATTAAAAAATACCTAGATTTAAATTGGGTTTTGACAAATTATAGTGTCATTGTTTGGTCCATGTTGCTGAACCCGCTTAGTGAGAAAATGCTCTTGTTTTTATTGTTATTTGTTATCATTCTCTGAATTACCTGCGGAAAATTCATTGATCATGGATCATTCAAGTCAGATTTTTGTTGTATCATTTGAATTTTGTTTATTAACCAAATGTCTGTATGAGGATGCATGAGTGAGGGAACATGAGTAAAAATGCTCTTCGAGTAATAAATCCTTTAACACTATTTGATTAAATGCCAAAGAGAGTTCTTCTTGACCAAACAAAGTGAAACATTAATGAAACAGCTAACTACTATAACTGTTATTTCTTATACAGGAAATGCAAGTTTTTTGATGTCAGCAAAATATCTGAAATTACTGTAATATGGTTAACAAATACTTCCCAAGTGGGGCATTTTAAATCTTTTTTGGAATGAACAATTTCACCAGAAAGGAATAAAGACAGTAGGATAAATATTCTTTCTTACACAAACTTACCAAGAAAACTAGTATCCCTTTGAAACATAGAAAAAGCCACTAACATATGCTACACCCGTTAAAATAGAGGAGCTTTTCAACATCATTGTCTTCTGTTATTATTGTTATTATTTTTAGGTCAAAAACAGTATTTATTGTTAGAAAGATTGTACGCTTAAGCACCGTAGGGAGAACATAAGCATAATACATTCTCATTACATATGTAAGGGCAAAGAGGACGTCCTTGGAAACATCAGTGCTCTTCACCGACCATACTGGACAATTGCATTAACCACATGTTGCCTTAAAGTTGTTGTATCCTTTTTCCATCCAAAACCTTTGAGAATCCGCACAAGTTGAGAGGAAACAGATTTTATTATTTGAGAATCCCCAAAGATTATCAAGTATCAATCCCTGTTTTGAATACAGAGTAGGACTTCTCTTAATCTACTTTATTCAATCAGCCACTTGACTTATCTGTCGTCAAATGCAACAGTTTGCAGTTTTTATAATTTCCTCCCAAATATCATCTCACATTTTGTCATTTTTATTTTATTTTTCTCACGTATCTTTGCTTAAATTTAGTCAATTCCAATTCATCTGGTTGTTAATTGTAAAACTTTTCATATATAACTGACTTAGAGTCAGTGGATATATATATATATATATATATATATATATATATATATATATATATATATATATATATATATATATATATGTATATATATATATAGGTATATATCTTTAAATAAGCAATGGAATATTAAGTGGAAATGTGGATTGATCTTTTGCAATTATCCGCAAATAACACTGACATAAGGAGAAAGAGCAGGGTGAGGTCTATAATTCTGTAACACTTAATTTGTATTAATTATATAAAGTACTGTTGTACAGATTAAAAGGATTATGATTTAGGAGAATAAATTAAAAGCTGAGAAAGAATTGATGAATTTATAGTTGAAGTTCTTGTATATTAGTCACAATAAGTAGAAACAAGTGAAAGGGACTCTAATTCAATTATATTTCTATTAATGTGAATAGTTCAAGAGATATGAATAATTAATTTTTGATGGTGGGAAAATTATGCATACAAGAGCAACATCTAAGCAAGGGAAATCCTCTAAGAAACAAATATTCCCACCTTAGTATCATCCTGAAACCGGTTGCAATAATTATCACTCAAATCCACAGAAACAAGTAGTCAAAACACACATCTCTCTGTAATAACATTACATGGATTTGCACGAGTTTAATGATCACAGGTTGGCAGCACCCTACCTATTTTAATCCAAGTCATACATACTACAAATTACTTGGTATCGTGATGGATCAATTTTTTAGAAAAGAAAGGCGACAAAGATATTGGTAATTTGAGAAGAGATATATAGTAGGTTATAGTTATCATCAACACATATTTATAAATGTATTGGGTTATGGAACCAAGAATCCCTATCAGTTCCCAATCCTTATGTTTGACCTCAGAATCGTAATAATTCAAATTCTTTGAGGAGAATAACAAGAAATACTGATAGCTTGAGTTTCAGCTGGATTCTGTGATAGATTACAGTCATTTGATTCAGACCTGAGAAATAGATCAACTCAACACTTTGAAATCGACTGGGCTATGAACCACAAGAACTTTATGAATTAGCTGACAAAAAAGTATTTCATGTAGGATGAATGAGATTTGGAATTGGTTAATTTTATTGGTTCATACCTAATGTATTTCTAAATGTGGAGTTGATCTCAGGTCTAGTCCTTTTCCCTCAATTCTCAAATGATATAATACAAGATAAAATACCTCTTCCTTTACATCTGTCTCCTACTTATTTATCCCTCAAATGCCATTTAATTGACTAAGCCTTTTACTAACTACAATAACTATCCTAACTAATGCCTAAGAATATTACCCTCTTGAAATCTTGTTGTCTATGTTGGAAATTTGTTACTAAAAGTTGAATATCGTCCTCCCATTTATTTATTTACCTCTCAAAATTTTTCCTACTAACTAAAATAACTGTCCTAACTAACTTCCTTACATGATCAGACAGCCAGTTTCTTTGCTAAGCATGCTAACTGTCCTATTTATTCAATTCTCAAATGGTACTAAGCAAGCTACACTGATAAGATGATCTTACAAGATTTGTTTCTTTACTCTTTTTTGGACTGTTTCTTAGCTTCACTATTTTGGAAATTTTCTTGGAGAGGGGGTGACCTTTTTAGTATTTGTCCGAAGGCAATAACGTACTCCGTGGACTTTGTGCAGAGGTGTTAAAGAAGGTTTGGGACTTGTCTGATCAGGACAATGATAGCATGCTTTCTTTGAAGGAGTTTTGCTTTGCTCTTTATTTGATGGAACGGTATAGGGAAGGCCGTCCTCTCCCACAGTCGCTTCCAAGCAATGTTATGTTTGATGAGACACTGATGTCTATGACAGGCCAACCCAAAAATGCTCCTGGAAATGCAGCCTGGGGTATTGGCAAGCTCTTATTTAATCTATCTCCATTTTTTTTACTTTTTTTCCTATAGGACATCTTTTGATGAATTTTTTTTATTTTTATCCGTCTCAAGGTTTTCAGCAGCAACAAGCGATGCCAGGTGCTCGGCCAGTGGCACCAACAGCTGGTTTGAGGCCACCAGTCCATGGAAGTTCTCCTCAGGCTGATTTCACTACGCAGCCCAACCAGCAAAAGTCAGGAAAACCTGTGTTGGAGGATTCCTTTCTGAATCGCACTGATAATGGTGAGCAGAATCCTCAAGATGCAACAACTGCAGAGAAGAAGGTATTGGCTCTGTCGTTGTAATTTTTCTCCATGTGTAAACATATATTTAAGAAAGTGAAGGTTATCCATAATGTTTTTCGTTGATGCTTGTGTTTTCTGTTTTCATAAGGAAGGTGCTTTGTTCTGCTATCCTATTCCTTTGTAGTTATAATCCCCTCATCTTGATTTATTTATGTTTATTTTGAAGTTCCATTTTATAGAAATTGGAAAATTATAAAACACCTCCTAAAAACCAGGGATTCAACTATATATCTACAAACAAGTGTAAGGTAAAGAGACACCTTTGAAATTATGAGGCTTTTTTTTTCCCAACCATGCATCAAAAAATTGTATAAATTGCAGCCTTCTATAAAACGACTGTTTCATTGTTTCTGCCAAAATCTTGTTCCAGTAGAAAGGACACACAAATACAGGTTCACAGTCTCTTAGTGCTTGTTTAGTACTCCCTTCAGAATTAATGATGATTGTTTGGTGGGTGGACCCAAGTTAGTTTTTAGTCTTGAATATAATTTCACAAGTAAAATTGAAATGAATTATGGGTCTCAAAGTTACTTTTGTAACCCAAAATTAACTCCCCATATTCTATAATATCCTCAATCAGATCTATTCAGTTGTAAATGGTCTTGGTTCTCTTGCACATTTTGAGAAATTATAAATAAAAAATGTTTCTTTCTGCTATTGTAGTTTGAAGAGGCTCAGAATGTTATTTTGGATTCAAAAGAGAAGATGGAGCTTTACCGGAACAAAATGCAGGAACTGGTCTGTAATTCATATCTTGTTTCTTTTATATTTTGATCTTAGATTGATGTTTTTTTCTCAAGGCTTTGCATGGTTGAAATAAACTATTTGTAGGCTTGTTAGGCCATACTGCTGGTGGCGCACTTTTAAGTAAACTCGTGTTTGAATTAATGGAGGTTAAAAATAAATTTATCAGCAATCTTTGATCTGAAGTTATGTGATTATTATTATATGTTTAGTGTTGCTTGGTTTTTACTGAAATACCTTTTAAGCTAAATAGTTCTCTTGTTTATACTTTTGTAACTTATAAGCATAATACAAGTTAATTCAAAACACAGTAAGTGTCCCAGAGCTGTGCAATTTAGCTGGGGGGTTTGGTTTGCTATGACAAATACAAATCATCCTACCGGTGATGGAATTTAGGGTTTTATGGTTCTAGTTAGGCCCCGGTTGAAGCCTAGGAATTGATTTCTGGTTAGGAAGAAGACTGGAAATTTTGAGGCAAGGAACCATTTTCTTTCACCCAAGAAACTCTAACTGGAATCATGCACGCAGGGAAATAGATGATTTTCAGTGAATAAAGTTAATGATTTATTGGGTAAAAGCCAGTATGACTTCCTCTCAAGAAACTAATTGGAATCTGGCATGCAGTGAAAATATTGATATTTTAGCTGGATCCAGCTAAAGATTTTATTGGGTAAAAACCAATATGATTTTTTAAATAATTTTTTATTGAATGATATGAATCTGATTAAAGAACTACGAATTATGCACTTACTCACTGCCCATTTCCCCTATGTTTACTTGTATTTCAGGTTCTATATAAAAGCAGATGTGATAATCGATTAAATGAGATAACAGAAAGGGCATCTGCGGATAAGCGTGAGGTATATTCCTTTCTTGTGAAAACGTGATGCTTGTTTATGTAAAAAGAATTAGCTATCATTTGGCGGCGTGTTACAGGCAGAAACATTGGGCAAGAAATATGAAGAGAAATACAAACAAGTAGCAGAAATAGCATCAAAATTGACTGTTGAAGAAGCTAAATTTCGTGATATACAGGTAATTAGAAAATCTAAATTGTTGAAAAATATGCTATTTGTGAATGGTGAGAGTTATTGCTTACTTAGTATGCACTACGTTTCTTATTGCAATGATTATTCTTATGTTATTACGAAGGACTAACAACTAAAAGTTTAAGTTGTTAGGTTAAAACTCGAGGGTATTATATCTAAAAAGCACTACCCTCCTGCAAGATCCCTTTGGGCTTGAAGCATGCATATAGGCCGGACTCAACTTGTTTTTGAGCCTAAAGCAAACTTTGATACGAGGCCTTTCTAAATTAATCATGATATTTTATTGACAAAAGAATACTAGTAATATTTTATTAAAAGTTTATTTCTGAATTTTTTTCTGTGTAAAAAATCATTTTATTATTTATTATGATAGATAAGGGATGATGGTTTTCACTTCTATGATTTAACATGATTACATGTACAAAATCAGATTCTAGACAAAAGTTAATAATTTAACAAATTTACATAAACTAAACTAAACAGATATAAAATTGACAACAGTACCAACCCTATAGCTTTCTGTTGTATCCTTATAGGATGAAGTTTGTCACCATACTGATTTTTTTTTCTCAAGAAAAAGTTTGGAAGATTAGAGATCATAACACTATCGTCCAAAGAATAGATTCATTTTAGAAAGTAAAATGAAATTTATTGTCATGAGAAAAGGTTTAACCATTAAAGTTTATATATTTACATAATTTATTATGTATGTGGATACATTTAATTATAACAACTACTGTAGATTCAACACTTTTGAGAGGCCTTTTTCTGTTAGAAGTATTGTCATTCTTAATAGACTTGTATCATTTATAAAGTAACCATTGTTTTCTTAAAATATTATTACTAAGTAAAGTTGTTTTTGGGAGGCTTAAATCAAGAGCTTCATTGGCCTTGCCCTTGGGCCAACCCTGCTTGCATAACATGCAACCACACCTTACATTGGACTACAATTCAACTTTTAACTAGAATGGGGTTGAGAAGGATCAGACTCATGACCTCTTGTCCAGGACCAACTCTCTCTTAAAAGCTTAAATTGTAAAGTAAATGCTCATGTATGGTTTTATATCTTGAAGAGCTCCTTGTAATCTTTGTTGGTCTTAGTGGATCTTCTTTGTTTTGCTTCTCGAGTTTGGATGCAGGCCTGTTGTTCATGGCTGGCCGACCCACTAAAATTTCGTGGCTGTTTCTCTTCTTCCTATTGTCTGTTTGCATGTTAAGAGAGTGAAGCTTACGCTTCTTGTAGAGTATTCAAATGAAAGTGAATGTAAGGGAGAGTGGAAACCTGAGGAAGCATGTAGTCTTCCACGTGTATTTTATTTATAGGGGATCGATTTATTTATGGTCTTACAATTTAATCATAAACTACAATTTCTTATCCACTAGAGCAAGTCTACAAGCTTTTTCTCGTTTCCTTGCAACAATAAACCTGTGTCTTGGTTGGATTATGAATGTCTTGAAAGTTGAAACATTTCAATTTTCAATGCATCTTTAACCATTAGTCTGGACATATCTAGGAAAGGAAGATGGAATTTCAGCAAGCCATCGTCAAAATTGAGCAAGGAGGTACAGCAGATGGCATTCTTCAGGTGAATTTTATTTCTTGAATAAAGATGAGGAGTTCTGGGGAACCTGTCTTGTTCTGTTACTGATATTTAGCAAAATCTGCAGGTCCGTGCTGAACGCATACAATCAGATCTTGAGGAGTTATTCAAGGCTCTAGCTGATCGATGTAAGAAACATGGGATAGATGTGAAGTCAATTGCAATGGTTCAGCTTCCTTCTGGTAATCACAATATAATCTCAATCATGTCTTCTTTCTCAATCAAGGATCTTCTTTTAAAACCAAGGGCATTGCATATCAACTGATTGATAAATTACTTATATCTGTTACAAGTGAATGCATTTCTCTCTGTTTCTAACTTTAATGTGGTTGTGTTTGTGTGCATGTACGAACCTAACGAATTAAGGTTGGCAACCTGGAATTCCAGAGGGAGCTGCTCTTTGGGATGAAGATTGGGATAAATTTGAGGACGAAGGTAACCATAATTTTTTTTTTTTTTTTATCCTTACAACATTATTTTCATTTTTTGCATTAATTAACTTGTTTCATTAATTGCTTTGTTTACTTCTAGGATTTGCCAATGATCTTACTTTTGACACTAAAAATGCATCTTCAAAACCAAAGCCGCCATTTATTGACGGAGAGCAAAATTTCTCTGATGATAATTCTATTCATGGTTCACCTGTGAATGCAAATGGGAAGCACGAAAATTCTGCCAACGGTGATTATACAGTTGACGACGAATCCTATGCACATAGTGAAGAAGACTTGGCCAGAAGCCCCCACGATAGTCTGGCTGGGAGGAGTACCGTGGAGAGTCCTTCTCAAGACTTCTCAAATGCTCACTTTGGAAAAGGTTCTGAAGCAGATGCAGAAACACATAGGTAATTTGTTTTATTTTTGTCTTGAGGGTGTGTTTGGGGGAGGGGTTGATTTGTCAATTCCAAACCTTTTCTGTTTCTGAATGCATGACTTTGATTGTGAAGCATCTATCTAGTAATTGTGACGTTATTAATTTATGGCAACAGAAGTTTTGATGAATCGACCTGGGGTGCATTTGACAACAATGATGACGTGGACTCAGTGTGGGGTTTTAAGACCAAGGTAACCCTCTCTATTCATAGCGTTAAATTTTGTGCTGTTCTGGATATTAACGGAATTAGTCGCTGTTATTGAGTAATAATTCTTCTCGGGGAAGTTCTTTTAAGATTATTTTTATACTGAATTGATGTTTGAGATAGGCGATGGAGGTCTTTTTTCATTGTAATTTTTGGAATGGATTTCTTAGCACATTTACCATAGAACTGAAGAAGGGACCTCATTTTTCAAAGATCAAGTTGCTTTGATGTAAAGCTACTACCTGCTAAAAATTTTTATGTTTGGTTTTGTAGGACTCCGACTTCGAGCAGGGAGATTTCTTCAAATCTGATGATTTTGGTTTAAACCCAGTTAGAACAGGATCTACACATACGGAAGGCACGTTCCAGACAAAAAGCCTATTTACTTTTGATGAATCAGTGCCTGCAACCCCAGTTTCCAAGTTCGAAAACTCTCCCAGGTACAGTGAGGCCGGGGATCATTTCTTTGACATGTCAAGGTTTGATTCCTTCAGGCACGATAGTGGATATTCTCCACAACCAGAGAGGCTTACGAGATTTGATTCCATAAGTAGCGGTAAGGATTTTGGCTTTGGTAATGATAAATTCACAAGGTTTGATTCCATAAGTAGCAGCAAAGATTTTGGCAACAGTAATGAAAAATTCACAAGGTTCGACTCCATTAGTAGCAGCAAGGATTTTGGGTACAATCCTGAGAACCTCACAAGGTTTGATTCCATGAGTAGCAGCAATGATTTCGGTTTTGGTCGTCAGGGCCATGCAAGGTTTGACTCAATTAGTAGCACCAAAGACTTCGGTCAGAGTGGTCCATTCTCTTTCGATGATTCTGATCCATTCGGCTCCTCTGGCCCTTTTAAGGTCTCTACAGAAAATCATTCTCCGAAAAAGGGTTCAGATAACTGGAGTGCTTTCTAGCCTGCAATCCAACTCTTCCTGGGTTTTCTTTGTTTCCATTTCCTTGATTGTTCATGATAGCCTATTTTTTTGTGTATAGCTAGAAGAAAAGCTGGACGGTAATATTATATGGTGTGATCAATGTATCAGTTTGAAGAGAGTTTTTTTTTTTTTTCCCTGTATTCTTTTGGTAATGCGCGGACGTGTGTGAAAGATAGATAGATAAAATTAAATGTCTTGTTCGTATCATGAATGTACTATTGAGTTTAATGGCAAGTGCATGCAAAGTTTTTGTTTCATTGGTTTCACTATATGCATTTACGTATGTGCTGCATTCCAATGCTTATCACAGACAGAGTAAAATGACACCAAAGCACATTGCTCACTCTATTTTTTCATGTCTGCAGTAAAATATTACTCTTGGTTGCCGTTCTAAGCATTTCCGGCATATAAATGTTGGTTAAAGCATATAGCAGAAGAATCAAACAACAAAATAATCCATCCATAAAAATAACAAATGAACTAAAGGTTTGTTCTAATGTATAAGTTGAAGAGTAAACAATTACTTTAGTCTTAAAAATTGGAAAATGTGGTTACATTAGTTCCTTAACGGAAAAAAAATTATCAACATTTAAATAGATAATCATACTCAAATATTAAAATATACGTGACTAAAATAACACTATTTAAATATTAAAATTACAGTACACAGATAAATTCATAAACTAATTTAATATTTTTCAAAATTTTAAAATTAATGTGAAAATACCCATCCTTTTAGAAAATACTAAAGTTGCTGTTTACTCGGTGTTTATTTTCAATATTATTACAATGTACAGTTTAAATTACAAGGTACAAAGAAAAAAGATCGCTTTATGCTCAATACTCAGGTTTCCCGTGAGGGGTGAAAAAACAAAGCATATGTCACTTTCTGTGTACCTATGATCGAGTGAAGTGAAATAATATTTCGTAGGTTACATTTGCAACTATATATTATGAAGTAATAAAACCTAAAATTTTACTATGATATCTCCTGGGGGTGGTAGTTGGCATTGTTGATCTTTTTTTTTTTTTTTTTTTTTTTTTTTTTTTTTTTTTTTTTTTTTTTTTTTTTTTTTCTTTTTCTTGTTTTTTTTTTTTTTTTTTTTTTTTTTTTTTTTTTTTTTTATCTCTATTCGGTTCTTCACCGTTTCCGGAACGTTGATGTTCTTCTTCTTTCCTGCAATGCAACTTAATCACGTTTCTATTCTGACGTAAGACACTTCGTCACTCTACTACTCCAAAGCAAAATTCTTCTGCAAACCTTTCTTGAATATCCCATCTCTTATACACACTTTCGCAATTATCTTCTTTTTACTGTTATAAATTTATTATATTCTCATTCTTTTAATCCTGCATACCATGATAGAATAAAGGTGGCACGTGTTCAAAAATATATATTTTATTTAATTTAAACCTTCATAATTAAAGTGAAATTCCTTTTCTTTCTTCTTCCGAGAACCTCGTAGGAAAAGGAAGAAATAAAAAAAATCATATTTTTAATCAGTAGTCTTGTCAAATATTTCACCAGAGTAAAATTTACTTGACTAAAACTATTTGCTTTCAGTTTAAAAGTTACTTTTTTCATATTGTTATAGCTTTATAAACAGTAATATTCTGATTCTTCTAACATTAAAAGGAAGTAAATATAAGATGAAAATGATTTTACCCGTTAATCTTTTCTTTCTCCAAACCAAAGACTTTGTTAATTATATTTGACAAGGTTACTAGATAGTTGATAAATTAGTTAAATAAGTCATCAGAATTAAAAAAAAATAATAACAGCCATAGAAACACAAAAGTAAATAACAACTGGAGGTGTTCAATTAACACACTCACATTAAAGTCTTTCAACTCATACTTTTAAAACCAACAATAAATATTGGCAAAAGGCTTATAAATGGATCTATATTGGAATCTTTTAATTATAGTATTACTATTCAAAATGTTTGTTTTTTCTCTTGGAATTTGTATTTTAATTATTTAATAGTGTTAGGAATGAATTTTTGTATTCTAATAGCATCTCTTTTTACTACTGATTGAGTCATTGGTATTTTTAGTATTTATATATCTATACATCAAACTAAAATATCTATAAGGAGAAGTTAAATTATCTATTTCAAAAATTCAAACATGCAAATCTTTTTTTCTTCATGTTTATAAGAACACCTTAAAAACACTTATTATAAAAAAAATTATGACAAAACTTAAATCTCTTCTTAGTATTAACATAAGTTAAATTTGAAAACTCAAATTCAACAATTGTTTTTCTGCAATTGTCTTTTTAATTTAGAACACTATACCTAAATTTTATGACTTTATTATTTTATTAGGGCATGGTATGAGCCAAGCTGTATTCTTGGAAGGCCCAGGTGGATGACAGCTCCATCTTCTCTCTTTCCATTTGTCTCACCTCATCACTGTTACAATCCAGTCAACCTTCTCTCTCTCCATCTTCTATTTTTCTAAAAACTTCTTTTTTAATATATTTATGTTTTCTTTTCCTTAGTTTTTTCAATTTCTGCGTTGTTATTTTTGGTGTTTCTCTTCTTCTACTCCCTCAACCTCAACTCAACTACCTCTCCCTCTCCTCTGCTCCTGCAATTCCAACTCTTTAACCATGCCACAACTCCAATTACGCTCCCCCGTCAACTCTCTCAAAAGGGTTTCTTTCAATTCTCAAATTAAATACTAAAAGTAGGTTTTTTTCTGGCTCGCTGCTTCTCTCAACTCGAACACGGGTACCCTTCTTGCTGTTTATTAGATTGCCGTGTTTTGCGATTTGCGATGCGTTTTTGAATTATGAATACCAGTTCCTTTTTTTTTCTTTGTCTCATCGGCCAACGGCACTTACTCTCTACTCTGCAAAGTTTCTATTTTTGATTGTGTGATAATTACTTAAAACACCATCAGTTTCTATTTAAAGGAGGGCTAGATTGAAAAGTAATTTGCTTCACCCTGTTCTGAATTATGGGAATATGCAATTCTGGGAGATCTGTGTGTTGTGTTTCTTAGTTGTTGGTATTGGGACATTATTGTAATTAGCCTCCGACACAATTATTAGTTTGTATTTCTATTCGAGTTGCTCATGCTTTTTATAAATACTTCAATTTTCATGCATAGTAACTTAATGTCAATCAATTAGAAATCATCATGAGTATAACTTTCCAAGTATTCATTATAGAATGTTAACAGGGTTATCCTACAGTCACATAATGTAGAAAAAGATTTATACTTTCAGGGCAGTAAAATGTAATTCTATATGAACGCCCCACATTTACATTGAGTTTATTTGATCTTGCAAGTTTCTTGGCGTTGCCTTAACATTGTGTTATTTGTGACAATAGATTGGTGGGTATATGATGGCTGCGAGCTGGGATGGAAGTAATGATCCTGGCAGCCAGTCGGATGATAGCTTTCATTTTGAGAGGTTGCACATTGAGCCTCTATATGATGCTTTTGTGTGTCCCCTGACGAAGCAAGTTATGCGTGATCCTGTTACTTTAGAAAATGGACAGACTTTTGAACGTGAAGCAATTGAAAAATGGTTCAAGGAGTGTAGGGAGAGTGGAAGGAGACTGGTTTGCCCTTTGACTCTTCAGGAGTTGAGAAGCACAGAACTGAATCCAAGTATGGCTTTGCGGAACACCATTGAAGAGTGGACTGCCAGGAATGAAGCTGCACAGCTGGACATGGCTCGCCGGTCATTGAATATGGGGAGTCCAGAGAATGAAACTCTTCAGGCCTTGAAGTATGTCCAGTACATCTGCAAGAGAAGTCGGTCGAACAAACACACCGTCCGCAATGCCGGGCTTATACCGATGATTGTTGACATGCTGAAGAGTGGCAGCCGTAAGGTTCGATGTAGAGCACTAGAAACCCTTAGAATCGTGGTAGAAGAAGATGATGAGAATAAGGTTTGTCATAGTTTGATGGTTATCATTTCATTTCATTTCATTGCTTTGTAGTTTTTGGTATTATATATGTGCTGTTGGCAAATCCATGCTAACGTATTGTGTTTGGTCCAAAGGAATTGTTGGCTGAAGGGGATACTGTCCGTACTATAGTGAAATTCCTTTCCCACGAGCTTTCTAAGGAAAGAGAGGAGGCTGTGTGCATGCTTTACGAACTCTCAAAGTCTGCTACCCTTTGTGAGAAGATTGGTTCAATCAACGGAGCCATTCTAATATTAGTAGGGATGACAAGCAGCAATTCAGAAGATCTGCTCACTGTTGGGAAGGCTGAAGAAACATTGGCGAATCTGGAGATGTGTGAGGCTAATGTTCGGCAGATGGCTGAAAATGGTAGATTGCAGCCTCTTCTGACCCAACTTCTTGAAGGTACTATTATTCTACAATATTATCACGGCATACCCATGTTGTGTGGCTAATTTGCTCACCATTTTATGTTAATTTTCGGGAAAGCATACACATTTTCTTGTAGAAATGATGTGCATGGGTTTTCTTTCATCTTATGTTTTGGAATTATTTGGAGGGCAAATGCAAAAATTATATTTTTTGTATGGATATTTGAAGAATCTCTTGAAATGAGCATTTGGAACTTTTGGAAAGAGTCTGACTTGCTATAGATGCTGATAGGGACTTAGGTATTATGAGGGGTCTAAGTCTTACGTTGAGTAGTATGAGATTTTTTCAAGGGTTATTTTGGGGTTTTAATTTCCAATATTGAAATCTATAGATGAAATAATTGTGAAAAATGATAAAGATTTGGATTTAGAAGATGATGATTGATAATTCCTATCTAAGAAACTTGTGTTTGACTATTTACTTACATGTTTTGTTTAAGACACCCATGACTTTTTATTTATAATGCTATTAATTTCGAGTAATTTTTATCAGGTTTTAGAATTTATGTATGTAGAACTATACAAAATTTTTAAAAATAGGGACTATACATTATCTTACTAAGCCCTTTTGGAGTTAGCTGCCATCCTGGATTTAAAACATTGCATTGAACACTATATAACATTTATATGATATATTTTAACCTATTTTTCGTTGTGTATTTGATACAGCTCACTTTTCATGATTGAAAAACTAGCTTGATTTATCATTTGAATTGCAATTCAACAAGCTGCACAAGTGTTGTTTATTGTGAAAAATGTTTCAAACAAGCTTCTATCCAAATATTGATATCACATGATTTTATGTACTTGTTATTTTTCTTCTATGGCTGATTTGGATATCTTCTATGTGGAAAACAGCTTCCGTGAAAATATTTTCCGTTGAGAACTTTTAGTTGAAAGTGATACGTCATCTTATATTTTTTTGGGCCTCTCTCTTAATTAATAGAGAAATGTTATCTGGAAAATACTGTCTACCCCAAACCCCAGAAACTATCTGACATTCCAAACAATTAGACAAGGTATGATTAGCAAAAATTAATTAAGATAATAATTTTATGCTTGGTGTGGTAAATAGATGGTATATTGGAGGAAGCTTGGCGTGGTGTTTTTGGTGGTATCTTTACTTGATGAGCTATATGCAGGAAAACATTCCTTTCTTTTGTCTGGAAAACATTTTTCTGTAACTTTTTTCTTCTTCCTGTGTATTTCTGTGATTGAGGCACATCTCGTGCTTTGATCAATTTTAATAATATCTTTGCGTTGCGAAAAAGATTAAGATATAATTTAATGGCAATATTAGAGAATGTGGCCCTTGTTAAATTTGCATTGTGGTGGTAATTTGGTTGTGTTCTGTTAGATTTGATCAATTATTTTCATTAAAAACCCTAAATGTTTGGCATCAAGATTGGTCCCTTGCTTGTAGAACTTCATATTCCATGTGGGTAATTAGTTGTTTTCATTAAAATGTTTTCAGGTCCACCAGAAACCAAACTCGCCATGGCTGGATACCTTGGTGAGCTGGTTTTAAACAATGATGTTAAAGTTCTTGTTGCTAGAACTGTGGGTTCATCTCTGATCAATTTAATGAAAAGTGGTAATATGCAATCAAGAGAAGCTGCACTGAGGGCACTAAATCAGATATCATCATGTGATCCAAGTGCAAAGATATTAATAGAGGCTGGAATACTTGCTCCTCTTGTCAATGACCTTTTTGCAGTGGGTCCTAATCTACTTCCCACACGATTGAAAGAGATCTCTGCTACAATTCTTGCCAGTGTTGTAAACTCGGGAGAAGACTTCTATTCCATTTCATTCGGACCTGATCACCAAACTCTGGTCTCAGAGGATATAGTTCGTAATCTACTCCATCTAATAAGTAACACCGGTCCTGCAATAGAGACCAAACTACTACAAGTTCTTGTTGGACTTACCACTTCTCCCACTACAGTTCTGAGTGTTGTAGCTGCTATCAAAAGCTCTGGTGCCACAATCAGTCTAGTTCAGTTCATTGAAGCACCCCAGAAAGATCTGCGTCTAGCTTCCATAAAACTTCTTCAGAATTTGTCTCCTCACATGGGTCAGGAACTGGCTGATGCACTACGTGGCTCAGTTGGACAGCTTGGAAGTCTAATCAAAGTCATATCAGAAAATACAGGGATCAGCGAAGAGCAGGCGGTGGCTGTCGGCCTTTTAGCCGAACTACCGGAGAGGGACTTGGGCCTCACAAGACAGCTCCTAGATGAAGGTGCCTTTGTGATGGTCATATCCAGGGTGCATGCCATCAGGCAGGGAGAGATCAGAGGCAACCGCTTCATGACACCATTTCTTGAAGGGCTTGTGAAGATTGTTGCAAGGGTTACATATGTCTTGGCTGAAGAGCCTGATGCCATTGCACTCTGCCGTGATTACAATCTTGCTGCACTCTTCATTGACCTGCTTCAGTCCAATGGACTGGACAATGTACAGATGGTTTCTGCCACAGCTCTGGAGAATCTCTCCCTAGAGACGAAAAACTTGACGAAATTGCCGGAGGTGCCGCCGCCGGGGTTTTGCGCTATGGTGTTTTCATGCTTCAGCAAGCAGCCAGTGATAAGTGGATTGTGCAGGCTCCACAGAGGGATCTGTTCTTTGAAAGAAACGTTTTGCCTGTATGATGGGCAGGCTGTGCTGAAGCTAGTAGGTCTACTGGACCACACAAATGAGAATGTGGTTGAGGCAGCACTGGCTGCTTTGTCCACTTTGATAGATGATGGAGTAGACATAGAGCAAGGGGTGGCAATTTTGGTGGAAGCAGAGGGAGTGAAGCCTATACTTGATGTGCTACTTGAGAAGAGAACTGAGACATTGAGGAGGAGAGCAGTTTGGGCAGTGGAGAGACTGCTGAGAACAGATGATATAGCCTGTGAGGTTTCTGCAGACCAGAATTTGAGCACTGCACTTGTGGATGCTTTTCAGCATGGTGACTACAGAACTAGGCAGACAGCTGAACGTGCTCTTAAGCATGTTGATAAGATACCAAACTTCTCAGGAATCTTTCAGAACATGGGATGAGTTCATGCTTCTTCACTGTCACAAAAATTTGTATGTAATTTATGTTGTGCCTACCAGTTTTGGATTGTATCTATTACTATATGCATTTATCCAACTACAGTTGTTGGGGATTGTTGTATACACCTACGTTGCCCATTCTTTTATCAGCTCTTCATTTCTTGCTCCTTATTCTCTCTATACCTTCTTTCTTATTCCCACTTTACTCACTCTCCTATGTTTTGTACAGTTGGCATGATATCGCAAGCAATTTTTGGAATGAAAGAAATATTTACGTTTTTCGATAAAACATACAATAATAAAATGTAAAATGTCTTCCTTATGTGAAGAATTAAAATCATGGCTGAATCGAAAATAAAGGTAGACATCAGTGCGTGATTATTTCAAGGAAATATAAATATGCTAGAATTATGGACATTTGTACCTTGTTATTAATAAGAAATAATTATCCCGACCACCTTTGATTTCGCTATAATTGTATTAAATTAATTTTTTTTTAAACTTACACCTACAATATATTTTTAATGTTCACACTATTTTAAAGAAATACTTCTTCCTCTATATGTACAAACAAACTAAACACATACTACCCTCTAGTAACTACACATAGTTATTTAAATAAAGGTGTTTGAAAATAATAAATTTTAGTAAGTCTCACCATTTATTTAAGGAGTCTATTATTTTTTCAACTTTCAATAAATTTTAACTAATAATCATTAAAAGATCATGTTATGGAGAACGTTACTAGAAAATAGCACTCCTCTACCCTAAAATATAAGCACTAGGAATGTAAGTGGAATTTCGAAAATTAATAGAATTTAAGTGTAGTGACCACACTTTCGGGAAAAATATGTTCATATATCCCTGCTTATAATGATAATTCATTTGCAGCTCCAAATTGTTAGTTTTATATATGATCAGAAATGTAGCTGCATTACCTTTTAAATATCTTATCTTTCCAAAAGTTATTTTTTTATGCTATTATTAAAATTGATCCCTCAAAAAATTTATTTTATTACAGACGTTGAAAAAGTAGCATGTAAAATAAATACTATTCCAAAATGATTTCTGTGTATTGCGCTCAACTTTTGTTTGAAATCTTAATTATCTTTATAAAAAGTGATATCTTTTCAATTTTATAAATTCAATTTTAAAATAAAAATCAGATAAATAAGTACCTATTTGAAAAATATAAAAATTTAGACAATTAAATATAATTTTTAAATAAAGACTCGATTGAAAATGATCAAATTTCCTTATAAACTTAAAACTTAATTAAGACATTATTTTATTCGTGACGTAACTAATGTTGATTCAAAGCAACAACCACATGAAAATACTCAAATTTACAACAATTTAAAAATTAGTTGAACCAAAATGATCAGCAGAATTACCCCTGAATTTGACAAGAAAAACCCTTCCGTAGTGTGTTATTCCAAACTAAACTTTAACACTCAAGCCGAAAATATTCATGAGCAAAATGTATAGCGGGCTTGTCAGAACACAGAAACAGGTTTTAATAATGTCAACATTTTGGAACAATATGCTGACATGCGAGAATACTGCTTTCTGCCATGTGTTTTCATGAGAATTTCAGAGATTCACAATAAAATATCGAGCAACTTTTCCGGCAAACATTAGCATGAACAGTTTTAAGGGTGCAACAATGCACCTTTCATTTCCATCATTAAGCCAATCCCTGGCCCTGGGATTATGTCTGCTTCAGAATCAACACAATCTAACTTGGATTGCATGAGTATAGACAAATGCCAAAGTCATCACGAGGCTGATTAGTGCAACTGGTTATAACACAAACCATGACTCCAGAAACTCGATGGAGAGGAGAAATAATACAATAGCAATGTCGGTGTGGAATTCAACTTTTATGATTGGTGAGAAATGAATTAAATAAAAGGTACATGAGAAGCACAGAAACAGAGAATCACTGAGTTCGGAAGATTTGCCCATATACAATTATATGCAGCAAGTATAGAGCAGGACTTACCGGTCATGCTGCATCTCAAAACAGATGGAAGATCTAAGATTCTGTTGTTTAGCATCATACATGCACAAAGGATTTCAAAGGTGTAGCACTGCCACAGATTTTGTCAAGCAGGAAGAACCATCGAGCTCATGAGTAACATGGTTCCCTGAAATATGGTTCCACTTTGTGATATCAGACACATCACAAACAGTGAAAAAACCTAACACCCGACCAAATATTTTGAACATCTCTACCCCAAAAATGAAGCTTTTATCCGACAGAAAAACAGCACTCCAGTCCATCGGGGCATCAGGATGAACTGAGGCTTCAGTCCAGGTAAGATACGTGAGATTCAACTCCCATAGTTTTCTAACAGCCTTGTTTCGTTGCCCAATTTGACCATCCCCTTCACACCAGGACACAGAGAGCATGAAAAGGCGGCCATTGGAAGATACAAGTATAGGGTAGTATTCGTGTACACGAGGCGGGATTGGAGTGGCTTGAATTGCAATCCAAAAACCTCGTTCTATGTCATATGCTGCAAGCTTGTCTGTTTCAGAATAAACATAAAACATCCTGCCACAAACAATTCCAGAACGAGCAACCCCAAAATCAAAAGGTAATCTTGGGATTTCAGTCCATTTATTTGACACAGAATCATAGATTTCTCCAGAGTCCAGAGGCTCATCCCAGGATCCCAGACCTCCTACAGCTATCAACAAGAACCTTTTACTGCCCTTTGAGCTTGAATGATCACTTTTTTGTCTCACGAATTTGTATGCCTTTCGACTGGGCAAAGACAAAGCTTCAGTCTCATTGAACGAAGATCTGCAGTGACGTCTCAGTGAAAGCTTGTGTGGATCCTCATAAACATCTGATATGCCACCAATCCTTGATCTTGGAAAGCGTCTATCCTGCCGACTTTGATGACTTTGGCAAGTTGGAAAATCCAAACTGACCTCAGAGACTCCCAATATAGGATTTGATCTAGCATATTTCATGTACGGCATTTTGCGCCAAGATTTTGTCAATGGACTAAATACAAGAACCCCTTTGTGTGTCCTGTACGAGCTTCTATCCACTTTCCCAAAGTTAGTCAGGCTAGAACATCCTCCAACAATGAAGATATCATCATGTATACCAGCAACAGAGAACAAGAACCTTCCTCTGAGAAAATGAGCATCTATCCTGTGCCATTGATTCAGCGACACGTCCAGTGCATGTATCTCACCAGAACAAAAGCCATCCTTAACAGCACCAAACAGAAACAACCATGGACTTTGATAGGAACCCTCCCTTCTCATTTGGAGGAATCTAGGAGTGGTGGTCAAGGACCTCCATTTTTTGCACACAAGTCGGGCATTCATGAGACTTGTCAATGGGAGCCTAACCAAACACATTTCAAGAATATCATCAGGAAGAAAGATATGCATTCTATTGTTCGTCGAAAATTCTTCAAGCTCTGAATTCTTTCGGTTGTGTCTCCTCCAAAACCTGTCCTTCACCCCATATGAAAAGCAATCCACAGCAGTTTCTTCAGGGCCACAAATCGGCTTATATCCCTTTCCCTCTTCACTGGCACTAGATCTCCTTCTACTGTTCGAATCACCAAAATCATCACTGGTGTCAGCACCTACCTTGCAGCCCCCACCTCGTCCATAAAGATTTAAGCATCTCAAAGAAACTCCATTCACATCATCATCTTCTTCCCCGGCATTCCTGTGATTCTTCTTCCTCAACTTCTGACTGAAACTCCTCACAAGTCGCTTTGACACACTCAAATTCTGTAAATCTTGACAATAAGATTCATCTGCCCCCAATCTTCCAGAAAACATTATGCTCCCTAATTCTTCACAAAAAAATATACAACACCCATCGCTATCATGCAAATTTGCGTATATAGTAGCACGCAAGCCCCCCTCTATGCTTCACCAAAAAAAAATACAGATTTGAGCATTGTCAAAGAATAGAAGCCCATATACACACTCGTTGCAAAGCCACACGGTATGAATGTCCCGGTTAAACTTTTCACATCTAACCCACAAAATTTTATGATTAAAACAAAAGGGAAAACGAAAATGATCCTGACAATAGAAAATAAAAATAAAAAAAAAAGGGTTTTTACCTGGCAAAGCAAAGGCAATCAATGAATCCAGATCCTGAAGGGAAACACACATGTAGGATTAAAATTGGTAGTTTAACAGGAAACTAAGGGTATGTGATGCTAGAAGAAGGTTGTGAGAGAGTGATGATAGTGAATCCCTGAGATGAGTGTGAACAGTGAGTGATAATAGCATATATTTTGCAGAAGCAAAGACATTGATTTCACAGAGACACATAACTTTGTGGTTTGACGAATCTAACACATAACGGAAACCTCACAGAATTCCAAAGACGGAAAGGGAAAAAGGAAAAGGAAAAGAAAGAAGACTTACATTGCAATGCAATTGGGAAAGACATGAAATGAATCACCAATTTCTTCCTCCATTGGAAACGCTCGTCTTATACCTACCCCAACTTTACCCTTCTCATTTTTCATCCAAAAATCAAACAAATAATAATAATAATGATAATAATAATAATAATTAAATAAATACAAACAAAAAATTTGGACGGTAAAAAACAATTTTGTGGCTTGATTGGTTGGTACGGGAATTTAGTAAAGCCGCTGCAACACTGAAGAAAAGCGACCCCTCAGTTTCTCCTTTTAATATTTATATTTATTATTCTGCACCTGTTCTAACTTTTTCTTTTCTTTTTCTTTTTGCTTTTTTCCGCACTCATACGCTACTAACATGTTCTGTAATGATACATGTCAAAAATAAATGCCATGTAATAATAACCCTAAACTCAACATTCACTTCACTCTCTACAACGTTTGTATGAAATTTTGTGTCGGTAAGTTTTTGCAAAAGATGACGAATTGATGTCTGAATCACGTTGTGCCTAACTTTTTTCCACGAACAATAAGAATTTAAGGTGCATTTTATAATTTCTTTTTTAAGATAAATAGTATCAATATAAACATAGTGTTATTATTTTAGAGAAAACATCATTCATTAAATCAATAAATTCTATTATTTGTACATATATTTAATATACGTATATTTTTAAAAAAAAGTTATAATAATTTGATCAAGTTAAAACGTTCCAAGATATAATATGTATACGTCTCCAAAATGCATAATTTCTTAATTTCAAACTCGTAAAAGGTCATTTCAAGTTTTTTTTTTTTCTCACTTCAAGTTACTAATGAATGAGACGGGAAAACTGATAAATACGTTTTATAAGAAATAAATAATTCACAGGTAGTGAAGAGTAACAACTTTGTGTTACAGTACTAAATTGAAAATATCTTACCATAACCGAAGAACTTTCAGTATTACTTTAAAAATTTAGTGATTAAAATCTAGATAAAAAATATTGTTTATTTTAATACAAATACTATAGAAACAATCACAAAAGTAAAATTTATTTAAAGTTAAAATTTAAAATTAATTGGCAATTTTTTAAGTTTATAACTATTTGTTTTGTCTCACACCAATTAATTATTTTGGGATAAGAGTGAAGGAGACTAAGATGTGAAATTTATTTTTAAAAGTTACTTTAGTTAGTCTTTTTCTTTCTTTCTCAAAGCTACTTTTCGCATTTATTTTTATAACAAAAAACTCTTTAAATATTTAAGAGTTTACCAAATTTGTTTTTAAAAAACAAACAAGTTTTCCTTCGAATTTGTTTGACTAAAGCTTTCGTTTAGTTACTAAAAAGAGTTATTTTTGTAGCACAGAAGGCTACATACAGGATCTGTTTACTAGTTTATCTATTTTTCATTTACACCATCCTTTTTGCCTTCACGATTCGAGATAGAAATGATATTACAACATGCATATATATAGCCAATGTACGTGCAAATTGCTATATTTTCTACCGTAGAGGTGAAAATCTATCTACACTACATGGCCAAACTTTTACTCGATTAAGATATCTAAGAACATGAAAAGTAGTGGTGTATGATATTATTATGCCAGAAAAAAATAATGACACTTGCAATAAATTTCCAAACGAAAAGATACAGAAACTAAATTGAACAGACTTGTATTGCATGTATAGCATACCCCACAAAACAACCATGCAAATCACAAATAACACCAACATATATGTAACGATATCATTGATCCACACATGCACATGTGTGCTAATTTTTGCTGGCTAGACACGAGCACAGCAACACAAGACAAAACCAAGCTTCATACACTGGAAAATGCTGGGAATTGTTCACTCTCAGTCAAGGAGTTGTTGTGGATGAAGGTGGTGGAGAGAAGAATGGAAAGGAGGGAAGGTTTGGAAATGAAGTTGTTGGTGGCATAGGAGGGAGTGATGATATGGTTGGGATGGTTGGAAGTGGTGGCAGGGTGGTTGGTTGTGGAAGTGTGGGGATAGAAGGCAAAGATGGCATTGGCACATTCCCCTGAGGCAGATTTGGCAGTGAAGGCAAAGGTGGTAATGTTGGTTTAGGCAAATTTGGCTGAGTCGTTTGCAGAAGATGACGACTTGCTACACCAAAATTTATGCTTGAAAGGGAAAGAAATAGAAAGAGAGCAATGACACAGGTCATGATGGCTTATGCAAGTTATTTATTTGAAGGATTTGGAACAATAAGGCTGTGGCAGAAATTTGCAGAAAACTGTCTAGCTTTATTTGCACGAAAAGATTTATAGAATCTGAGTAATATATAAGTTTTAGAGATGTGACACGTGTAGCAGAAGGGTTAATTGTTGGTCATCTAAATTTTTATTAATAATATTTATTTATTACGTGCAGCATAATGGTTAGTTGTTGGTCATCTAAGTTCCATTTGTGCACATTTCAAAGATGATGATAATATTTATGTATTATATAGTTTGTTGGGGGTTTGAAGATGAGTCTGGTTTGTTGATAAGGCATAGTAAACTTACAAGGAACTATTTTTCATTAACAAACATCTCTCTGATAATCCTTGTTTTATGGTAGTGTTCTCGTGGAGAACATTGACTTTTGTGACAATTTTCTTTGTTCTTGCTAATGCAGATAGATTAGTTAACCCACAACGGTTCTGGTTAAGTTTGGTATAGGGGATGCTGTGTTGGTAACTAAGAAGTTGAGCTAACAATAGTTACACCATCTCACCAACTCGCCAGCATGCCTCATCATGGAGTGACACATTTTTGCTATAAAAAGTCCCTCATGCAGCATTTGCAGAACATCAACACTTGCAAACATCTCCAACTTCTCTTGATCCTCCTGAAGTTTCTGTATTCGACCATGGCTACTTTAAGTTTGTCAACAGTGACATTTTCATTTCTTGTTCTGACATTATTGTCGGCAAGTAGTCACACAATGGTTGTCGGAGCCCGCAATCTCCTCGAACCAACACTATCAAAGGCAGAAGTGCCACAACTTCCCAAACCTGAAGTTCCTAATTTCCCAAAGCTAGACATACCTAAGCTTCCTGAATTGCCAAAACCAGAACTACCTAAAGTTCCAGAATTGCCCAAAGTTCCCGAACTGCCCAAGGTCCCAGAGATACCCAAAGTTCCTGAGTTTCCTAAGGTCCCAGAATTACCCAAAGTTCCTGAGTTAGCTAAAGTCCCAGAAATACCCAAAGTTCCTGAGTTACCTAAGGGCCCAGAATTACCCAAAGTTTCTGAGTTACCTAAGGTCCCAGAATTACCCAAAGTTCATGAGGTATCTAAGGTCTCAGAAATACCCAAAGTTCCTGAGTTATCTAAGGTCCCAGAATTACCCAAAGTTCCTGAGTTACCACAGGTTCCAGAATTGCCCAAAGTTCCTGAGTTAGAAATACCCAAAGTTCCTGAGTTACCTAAGGTAGAAATACCACATGTTCCTGAATTACCTAAGGTCCCAGAATTACCAAAACCTGAACCACCTAAAGTTCTAGAATTGCCTAAATTGCCCGAGATACCTAAGATTCCTGAATTTCCTAAAGTTTCTGAACTTCCTAAAGCATTTCCAGCTACCCATCCTTGAGTTTGAATTATGTGTTTTGCAGTCTTGTTCTCAGGTCTTAGCTGGCTACATTCCAGTGCCAGTTCGTGGTGTTTGATGAATGTGAGGAGATTTGTTGCAGCTATTTGAGTGATTGTGTTGGTTTACTTGTATTTTGAGTCATACTATAAGTTATGTTCAGTTTTAAAGTTATTTGAATCCATTATAGTTATACCACCGCATACCTGTAGACATCCTTCATGTGTCAATTATGAACTCAATGAGATTGTTGTATCTGAAATCTGAGTATAATTTTTTATATATTGTGCTTCTAGTTTATGCTGCGTAATTTTCTTAGTTTAAGAGACTCAATGTTATTTCCATTTTCCGCAAGTAATTATGTTAACACGCATTGACTTGTTAAATCAAAAAGTTCAAGATAAATTCTACACCACAAGATGTAGCCTAATAAATTAAAAATAATAATAATTCTTTAACCTAAAAAAAGGTGGTAACCAAAGAGATGATTATAATTAAAATTATTTTATTTAATAAATCACTAGTTATTAATATTTAACAAATAACTTTTTATTTTGTTTATGATATTTGTTTATTATTTAATTGTACACTACAAGATTTACTTAACGCATTAAACACATGTATTGTTTTTAATAAAAATATTGAAATTTGGTTATTAGATGGACATGGTTAATGAGAATAAGATAAAAGAGTGTTTGAATGTTCATACAAGAGTGGAGAAACAGGGAGAGAGGTAGAGAGAAGACGATGTCAGGGTCAATGTCAATGTTGCATCTCTGTTTCTTCGTGCTCATCGGAATCTTAACCGGAACTTCCGCCGTTCAGGACAAATGCGCCGCCTGCAAAGCCGTCGCGGTAAGTATGCTACGCCGTCCACATTTTCTTCCCAATCAAAATCGTAACATTGCATATATAATATAGATCCATTTAATCCTATCTTCTATAGCATTTTTATTAGATGATGTTATCGAATCGCGTATCGTGGAATTGATCTTATTATACATTTGATATGTTTTGGTAAATCATTTGGTATTTAGGTCTGACAATGGTTTGCACCTTGCAGGAGGAGCTGGAGATTGGGCTTTCCAGAGTAACGTCTTTATTTGATTTTTTCAATTTTATGTTTCTTTATTTTTAGGTTACATGGTCGAATATTCAGACATTGCGATTCCGCAGGAGAGGCCACGGAATCACTTGGATATGCGCCATCGCTTGGACTCCAAAGGTCAGCGTGAAGGAAAGCTAATCGATTACAGGTACAAGTATCTAAATGTGTGCCTATGCCCTCTTGAATTTCAACACCTCTATTAATTATGAGAATATATTTGGATTGATGCCGAATGAGGAAATGGAGTGGAATGGGATGGGAAGATACCAAGTTCCTTTCTATCGGAGGGGGTGGGATGAAGCTACTTTTTGGATTTGGCTCCTTAAGTGAGGAAAGTGTAATTTAGATGATAAAATGTGCTTTCAGTATTGATTATTGCAAAATCAACGGTTGAAATTGTAATCAATTTTAGAGTTTATGTATGTATTTGATTTCATTATAATTCTCAAATTTAATTTTCTAATCAACGATTGTGACTGGTGAGGGTATTTTATTCCCTAAAGTGCACTTTCATGATTCCATTTCGGTCCTTTATCCAAACATAGCCTGAGGAATTGTTGAAATTAGTAGTATGGTAGAGAGTTGTTGGCAACTGAATCTTCTACCTTTTCTTTTCAGAGTTCAATCTGACATCTGACACTGAAACATTTGGTCATCTGATTTCTTCAAACAGTTATAATTACATCTCTGTATGTTGATCTCTCGAGGATAAACGTTTTTGCTCTACTTGGTTACTAACATCTTATTACTGCATAACTTTGAAACTGTTTTATACCATACACAGAGTGAGCGAGCTAAGAGTTGTCGAACTTCTTGATGACCTTTGCGAAAAGATGCAAGATTATACCCTCAAGGTGCTTAGTTATATATTTTACTTGTTCTTTACTCTTCTACTTTCTAAATCTATAGCTTCTTGTTGTGTTTGTGTCTACATTTCTGAATTGAAATTTACTTATAAATGTATCATACTTTTTTTATCAATCAACTACTACTCCTTTTCCCCCTTTGCTTATGCTCATATTTAGATACTCTAAAATGGATGTTATTGGCTTTCTATTTCCATCTATTTTTGCAGAAAGATACAAGTACCTATGAATGGTTCAAAGTGGATAGCTGGGATAACCTCACAAGTATGCACTCTATTTCATCCAGCGTTGATCTAGCATACTCCACTATATGCAATTTCTCACTCTGTTTCACTGCCCATATATTTCTGGATGGGTTCTTCAATCCTAAGTATTCAAGTTTTCATGGCAAACAATGACTGGGGAGTGTAGGGAGTGTAGTTAAGAAAACACCCATGTTTTCTTTAATGGTGTGACTCTCTTTTCTAGAATTTGGGGCTTTATGTTACTCAACAACAGTGCAATGATATATTGAACAGTTAAAAATTACAAGAGATTAACCATTACTTTGCTTGCTGTGGCAAAATGTATAGGGTTGTTAAATTTAAGCTATTCCAACAATTCGCACTAACAAGATAAGATATATATTATTAGCATTTTGAGTGCTAGTCTTGAATTACTGGAAAGAAGATCACTGCAATTTAATAGGATTATTCTAGTATTCAATATTACGTTGGTTTGAGATTTCTTCATTTCTCATGGTAGGTTTTTGAACTTCTAAATTCTTTTCTTGTCAGATAAGCAAGAAGCTCGGGCATATGCAAAAGATATATCTTCTTATTGTGGAAGGTAAGAGGCAACTAGTTGTATACTTTACTCCAGTTATATTTTTTAACAGGGATACTTATGGCATCAAAGCTTTGTCTTTATCTTTGCAACAAGTGATATTAAAAACTTATGTATTACATTTGTGCACAAACCATCTCTGCACCATGACCAGATTACTTGAAGACACGGAGGATGAGGTGAATTTTCATGTTTTGATTTTTCAGCATTTGATGATATGTATTCATCTGCGTTATATAGAAATGATGATTTTTATTTTCCTAATGATGTCAATCTTGCAGTTGGCTGAATTGATCAAAAAAGGATCCGTTAAAGTGGGAGGTGTGAGCAAAGTTCTTTGCCAAGATTTAAGCAAACATTGCAGTCAAACGAGGTAACTTCAAAGATAATTGTGGAAATTTATCTTCACTTATTGGTTTGCTTGATAAGCCAGAGATACATTTGTTGAATTCATGTTCTAAAATCGTTATTTGGGTGTCCAATCAGGTTGAATGTTTTAAAGATAATATCTTTATTTATTGATTATGAACATTTTAACTTTTAGCATTAGTGAGGTGACCTTCGCTCTGGCCTATCTTCCTAGTAATAGGGTTTCTAGGGACGAATTTGAGTGCATCGTTGATGATTGGTGGTAGTGACCTTTGACCCATGTAGGACGGTTTCGCACTTTGAAGGTCACTGACAACTAACTTTGAACGGCGTTTTATCGATTTGATGATTATAATAGAAGAAATAATGTTTTTTATATTGTCATTATTAGCTTTAAATCTTTCTTCGAATTTGTATTCTATGTTCTGAAGTCTCAAAATCCATTTACATCAAACTCATACTATATGAAGATGACTAGAACTGGCTATATTCATACAGCGGATCGCATGCGGCAGAGGTCGATGACGATGATCATGATGAAGAGCTCTAAAACCATGGAACTACGGTGGCTGAAAATATCAGCTTTTGGGGCAGTTAAAAATTGACAGAATGGATAGGATAATTTGTTACTGTTGGAATGATCTTTGTTCTCATTACAGAAGAAGACTCTTTCAGCAATATGGTGGACCGAACTCTAATTATAAGGGTTGTGCTCTGCGCTCTGAAAATCTTATTTTGTTTTATGTATTTGATAAATATTTAGTGATACCTAGTAATTCAGAGAGATATTACGTCTACTGTTAAATAATAGATACATAACTGAGAAGTCGTCTCGAGTTTTTTTAAACTTATTTTTAGTGGACCGGACGCTGTTACATAAAATTTAAGAACTCTAACCCTTATCTATTAAAATTCGTTGCACTTCACATCATTATATTTTTTTGCTGTTGTTGAAACAGTAATTCAGTTCTTATATAAGAAGCAGTTCTTTTATAAGAAATGATTTTACAATGAAAAAAAATTCATCAGCATAAGTTCCCAATTTAATCACAGTTGGAGATGGCCTTGCAAATTTGATCTAGAGTATAATGAAAAATGTTTCATCCGTATCAGAGATCAACACGTTCTTAGACCATTAGTTTGCAAACTTTCAGACTATTATCGAAGATTCAGTAGTTAGTATGATCCATAATGTGTGTTGTCGAAGATTCACTGCTTTCTAGTTAAACCTTTCAGGGCGATCTTACTGCTACCTTTTCCTTATAATGTCAAGGGAAGAATAAAGAAAAAAATAAAATAGACATGTGGAAAAAGCATTGTACCCACCTATCTCGTATTTCTTCTCACTCGAATTATACTATTCTAGAGAGCAAAGTAATCGCAACTTTTGAATATAATCCATGAAAATGAAGAAACTTCTGATCTCATATGTACAAGAAAACAGATCTAAGGGGGAGTTAGGAAGGTGAACAAATAAGAAAAAGCTCCAAATGTATGGGGCAGCACTGGAGAGCCAAGATCCTCCAGCAACCTCCATGTCAATGATCAATATCAGTTTTTTATACACACAACACAACAAAGATCCATCCTTTCTAAACCTAAACAACCATAATGAACCAACACTAACAGTCCAACACACCCTTAAGTAAATTGAGGCCTTCTGCAGATATACTCCTCCTGAATCGAGAAGGAGGTGTCTCAATCCTAGGAGGAGGTTCTGGCGAGAAACATATGACGATAACAGTCAAATTATCACACGAGTTACGCTTGAGAGCCTCTCTAACCAGCTCTCTTGAACACCTTTGAGGATCATTATGTATCATTAGTTCTTTCCTTGCCATGGTCACAGCACATTGGTTACTCATTACATCCCATAGGCCGTCACAACCCATGATCAAGAACTCGTCATCCTCAGTCAGGTTGATTTCCTGCAGCTCTGGCTCAGCACTCAAGGGACAGGCAGAACCCTTAGGACCCTTCATGTGCCAGTCTCCCAAGGCACGGGAAACAGATAACTGCCCGTTCAAGTATCCATCGTACACCACTCCACCAAGTTTCTCAATCCTTAGCCTTTCCGAAATGCAGTCTGGTTTCTGGTCTTTCGACATCTCAATTGCTCTACCTCGCCTCCCCAGTACAGCTCTGCAGTCCCCGGCATTGGCAACTATCATGGTCCTGTCAAAGATGAAATTTTACAACTCCAGAAGGATAGCCAATAAAAATGTATTTGCATTGCAGTCTTTACATGGGGCAACAACACGCATGTTGAACACTCATAAGTTTCTTACCCTAACTTTTGCCTCCCATCTCCAAAGAGCGACAGAACAAATCACCTCCATGGTTTATTAGGATTTAGATTTGGTTCCTTTATATTGATGATGTAAGTATTAAGTAACTTCGGTCATTGAGAACATTTTATTTGATTCCTTTAAATTCAAGATATAAGGATAAGGTAAATAACTTCAGTCATCGATGAGAAAATCAATATTTGATATTCTAAGTTTTGATACATTTATGATTTACCAAGTATGTGTTCGTAATAATTGAGTATTAAATTTCTTCATCAACCACTATTTTGATTTACTTACTTTATACTTTTAAGTGAATTGTTAACTTTAAAGGAGTAAGATACCAGAATATTGGTCAATGCTAGGGCGGCGATGAACCAACTTCCATAAATAAATTTTACAGTAGAATCTAACAACCGATATGCTAGGAAGGCAACTAATACTTGCCATAATTAGTGAACCTGATACTGAATCATTGAAATTAAATAATTAATATGATCAATAATTAATATGATCATAATGGAAGTTGATTACCTTCCAGATACAAGAGCAGTTAAAGCAGTGGTCCCAGAGGAGATATCAAGCGAACTAGAATCTGCAAATGCATAATCGGCTTTCAGAAACGCACTTGTAATTGCCTGCCCCACGCAAGTTGGAAAATGGGAGTCCTCAACTATGAATTTGAGGATGTTATTTCTTATGAACAAAGCTGCGTCTGTACCTCCATGGCCATCAAACACCTGAAGAATGAGTAGAAGTTAATCAGCTGCTGAACTTAACATGAAAACAAAATGAATGGAACAAAACAGTATCCGCCTATAAAGAAATGAACCATCTCATTTGTTCTAATTACCAGCTCTGTCAAATTTTAACGGAAATCAAACATCAGCATATTTCATCTCATCAATAATATAGGATTCGAGAAACGTTGGATTATAGAACACAACTTTCTGATGAAACATAAAATCTTAAGGGGTAAAGAACAAATGCATCCAAGTAACATGAAAAGCCGTGTATCAATGAAAAAATCAGGCTTTATATCATAATAGAAAGTGTGTAAATTATAAAGTCAGGTAAAACAAAACCAAAATATACGAACCCCATAAAAAGCTCCAGGTAAAGGAATAGTTGAGGCAGGACCTATATGCTGATTAAGATCATCAATACATACGTGTTCGTCTTCCATATATTGTTTAGGTCCTCTTTCAGCACAACTTCCTGACCGAAATATTGGTAGAAACTCAGACTTTTCTTCAGAAGATGACTTGCTTCCGGTAACCCCCACATCCAAACTCTTAAAAAAGGGGAGAGAAACAGACAAATCAGATAATCAACACCTTCCAAATTACCACGAGAAATGGAGAAGTAAATTATATCAATGTTAAAAACGAACTGAAGTTCCAAAAGCATTTGGAAAGAAGAACAAACCTTCACGGCATGTAAGTTTATATTGGTTTCGAAAGATGGATTATAAAGTTTGACTAAAGCAGTAGAATAAAGCTACAAATCGTAAGGCCAACAGAGAAAGAAGATAAAAGCCTAACTGAAAATAGCATCTAGCAACAAAAGAGTAAAAACAGTAATATTAAGAATCTTTTTAAATCAAAATGCCAAAACATAGGGGCAAAAGGTTAACAAAAAAACCCAAGTCTACCTACAAAGACAAATCAGATGAAGAACACAAACTTACCAAATCTGCTACGGCCATCAATCTGGTGGTGCTAACGCTGTGCCTCAAACTCGAAACATGCCGCGGAGGCTTACCCTTGGTCATTGGTTTTAGATTATCCAAATCTCCCGATTTATCATCTTCCATCACAAATTCACTGTCTTTCTCCACTAGCACGGTAAACGGAGGAGGAAAATCCATTCCCAGAGGCATAGCCACTCCCAAATCATACACACAAAACCCAAAAATTACTAAAATGGCAACTTCACAAGTATGTGTAGCAGCGTATTTCTCAGCGGATCACGAACTAAAGATTTATTAGGGTCCCAGTAAATATACGGTCTGAACAAATCCACAGTGAAATGATAGGATCCTGAAGATATATGTGAGTTCCAACTCTGCCACGGCCACTGATTGCTGGTATTGAAAATAGAAGGTACCCAGAGAAAGTACCAAGCAATGATTGGATCCAATAAATCCAAAATTCTAATGATTACAGTTATGATGAAAAAGATGAAGTCTTGGAACAAACAGAGAGGTGGGTTTTAATAAATAATAATTGGGATCAGGTAGAGGAAGAAAGCATAGGAGGAGAGAGTAGGTGGTGGAATCATTAAATGATGCTAAATTTTGGACATTGGAGATTGGAAATAAGGCACCGAAAATTGCGGTTGAAGGAACACAAAAGAGTGAGCCACCTAATCAATCTAGTGGGAACACAAAACACTGTTCTTGTTGTTGTCTTGAAACCATGAAAGAAGGAAGAAAACCTAAATCGATGTTGTTCAATTGCTATTGTTCCAACAAACTCAGAGTAGAGAGAGGCAAAACAAAAACCTATGCAAGGTGACCGGAGATTTCAGGTTACCATGTTGTCCCTATGGCGGTTCTGGATGGGGAATGGCGCCACGTGGAGACTTCCTATTGGGTGTTATGGATGGACTCTAAGCCGTTGGATCTGTGTTGAGGGAAATGGAGGGCTGAGGATGAGTTTGTCCTTTTAAACGTGGTAAAGGCAAGAGAAAGTCCTAGGATTCTGAAAGCACACGTGTTTAGAAACGATTGGGTTTTGGGTTTTGGATTATCATTACCTCCACGTGTCCAAGACAAGGGCTTCAGATGTTTGTATCTGATCTCATTATAAGATACTTTCTATCATGTTTTCTCAGATTGGGATGGTTCAGAATCATTTTTTCATAAAAATGGAATTTGATATTATTATATTTTAATTAAATTAGTAAAATAATTTATAGTGGTGGAATAAAGTAAAATTCTTCCAATATGTTCTTAGAAGGATTTTTTTTAAGACTAAATTAAGTAGTTTTTTATTTATAGCTGGTGTGAACTGCGACTGGTGGGAAAAAACGAGGAAGTGAATCTTGTTTCTTTCAACACATGATTGCATAAGCTATTATTTATGGATACATTCTATTTTACTGTGCCTTAGCCAACTGTAACAAAACATCTCTTTCTTAGCAAAACAACATACTAATCAAACTGTAAAGGCACAAAACAATGCATTATTAAGAACATTGAAAAACTATTGTTTATGGGTTGGCTTGTAATGAGACATAATTGGTGTTTTCAATCAGATTTGTAGATTTGTAGATGGACAGTGCGTACTTTTGTGTACAGTATTTATACTGAAATTTCTTTGGCCAATTATTTTAAAAAAATATAAGCTAAGTCATATAAAATTATAGATTCAATTTAAACTAAAAATATCATTAATTACATATAAAAAATTACAAGTCGAAATTGCAGAGGTTTATATTCAGACAGTCAAAACACATATCTTCTATTAATTACATGATAAATAAAACATCGTAATATCAGTTTGAAAACCGTTTATAAGGATTTGAAATCCGCATTGCAATGAATATAGTAAATAGGTATAACTTGTTATGGTTGCATCTAATTAATCTTAATTTAACGTTATTTGCTATGCTTGGTGTAATTGAGAATAGGTTTTTTAACCACATTGATTAGTTGAAATCAAAATCGTTGACTATATTCCAGCATAATCCATTATGTGTAGATAGATAATGGATTACATATTATATTCAATAAGGGGAGAAAATGTTTTCACTTTTTTTCTTATTATATAGTGGACATTGAATTCATTGGGAGAAATTTAACACGTGAAACTTGAATTGATATGTATATCATTATTCAAAGTTAATTAATGACCTTTGAAAAATGTTAAGTTTATCTTACAGTCAAAAAGTTATGTATAATATATGTCTTGCTAGACACATTTGTCATACAATACATGATCTAAATGTGGCATGCTTCCCATCAAAACCTAATGTTCCTCCATCAGTTCCCAACCATAAATCCAATAAAATAACATCCTATTTTTGAAAAAATAATACATATACTTTTGTCAAAAGTTCACGCATTGTTATACCACTTCCAGATCAAAAGTCTTACAATATGATTTCGTGGTTTAATTTTAAGCTAGATAATTGACTTCTCACAAATCCAAATGTTTTAAATTCTCCAAAATTACCCTACCCACGAAATAATCCAAAATATGACAGAATTTCAATATTTCACCCTTCTATTTCCATATACAACTAATCTTTCCATTGATTAAGAGTCTTCAGTTAAATAAAATGAAATATTATAAATTTGATGTGACTAATAAATATTAGAAGGGAGTTTAAGATTGTTTTTCATATTTTTTTATATTTTTTTCATATTATTATTAAAAATTGATATGTTTTATTTATAAAAATAAATAAGTCGATTTCGTTTAAAGAAATCGTATAAAAGTCACATTATTTAAATATCAAAGTCGTGTTACTGTAATACTTTAGTAGAAAAAATATAATTCAAAATGTATTATCATCACACGACTTTAATTATATTATTTTTCAGCATAAAAATTTTTATTTTCGAAGATTAAGAAAGAAGAAAATTTTTATATTTATTATTGTGTTTCGCATTTGAGAAAAAATATTAAATTTAAAAAATTAAATATGCAGATTTTCTAGGTCAACGTTGGAATTGCAATCTAATTATCTAATTTGATGTTAGTATTTAGGTTTGGGAGGATGTTATATTCCAGTTAAAGGTTTGCTTCATACTTGACAGAAGCACCGCTAGAATGTTGACGTTACAATCTTCATAGGTTAATTAGAAGCTTAATTCTATTTTTTTTTAATTATATCTATGCACGATTCATGTCAAAACACTAAATTTAATCTTTCTTAACTATATTTTTGCATAACACTGAATTTTTTATTATATCTATGCATATGAGACATGATATGCATAGAACGATGGTGACAACAGAAAAGACAGATGAAATAAATATTTTTTTGTCTTAGATAGGTTTTTCACTTTCTTAGTTTTCGAATGAATGATTTTCAAATGTACAACAACGTTGATTTCATAAGAAGACTCCATTAGTAAGTTTTTAAAATCGTGTTCGGATTGAACAATGTACTGTTCATGCAAAAATGTAGGTGCATATCGTTATTTTTTAGATTTATACATAAAAAGTAACAGGGAAAGAATGGCAGTTTTGCGGCAAATTTTTTAAATTGGTGTAATTTTTTTCGAAATTTCTGAAATGGTATATTTTTATTTTTATTTTTAGATATGAATAAATCGTACATAAGAGACACCATATCATTGTAAAGAAAATCGTGATCCTATTTCACGATTTTATATAAGATTAAATGAAATCATAAAAAGATGACATGATCTTAATTTACTATATGAAATTGTGTATCTAATATTTCAATTAATGAGTTAATTAATATAGTAAGAATAATGTACTATTTTAATAAAGTTAATATTCTCCACCCATTCCTCTTCTATTTTTATTTGGCAGGTGTGATGTATTGCTAATGTGCAACTAAAATAAATGCACAGTTACAAAAGTGATTTTAATTATTGATAAAAATAATTGAAATTAAATTGAAACAAATGTGAAGTTAATTTGAAATTAAACAATAACATGGTTGAGGGGATTATTGTTTAAATTAAAATAAAAAATGATATGAGTACGAGATTTATATATTGAACTAAATTAAAAGTAAGTTTGATTTTGAAAAGAAAAATTAAATTAAATTAATATTTAGTAATAAAATATATTTAGCAAAATTAAGTTTAAGTTGATATTTGAATTTAGTTACTAATATAAAAATAATTTAAAATAAAATTAAGATTTAGCAATAAATTTAGAATGAAAAAATTGAAAATATTATATAATTTTTTAAATAAATTTATTGTCAGTTTTTAAATTATATTTATTACTAACTAAATCTATTTCATATATTAATAACCAAATTCATAGCATGTAACTTTTATTCTCAGTAACCACACTTCTATTCAAATTAAATTAAATATTTTGCATTTATTTTAGTTACACATTAGAAATAGATCACTATGTGTCAAACAAAACAGAAGAGGAATGGGTGGAGAATATTAACCCTACTAAAAATTGTACAATATTATCACTATATTAATTAACTCATTAATTGAAATATTAAATGTACAATTTCATCTGTAAATTAAGATCATGTCATCTTTTTACTATTTCATTTAATTTTATACTAAATCGTAGAATAAGGCCAGGTTTCTTTATAATGACATCATATCTCTTATACACGATTTATCCATATTTGAAAAAAAATAAAAAAATGTACCATTTCAGGAATTTTAAAAAAGAATTACACCAGTTTAGAAAATTTGCCTAGTTTTGCCTTTTCTGCCTATAAATTTAACAAAAATAATAATCCTAATACTTCATGGACATTATATTAAGTATATTGATTACAACTACACTGCTGTAAAACTCGTGGATACTGACTGTAGTGTAATATTTGGTTAACCATATATACATACAACTATCACTGGTTTATTTATCATTAATCTTTAAAATTTTATTTACTATTTCTACATTTTTCAATCACAATATTTAAATTTAAGCTCTTAATTTAAGTCACCAAACACAATATTTAATTTAAAAAATTACATAAATTTTTTAAAATATTATTTTCATTAATAAATGAATTACTTTCTATTTTACTATTTTTTTAAAATTTAAATTTATTATATTACACAATTAATTTTGATTTTTGTTATCATGTCAATCATATTTCCATTATAAACTTTTTCACTTACTTTCTTGTAATACCACTTTTAACTCACTTTTCACACTTTTTCCCCCCTTGTTTTTCTTCCAATTTTCACTCTTTTTGATTCAAACAGAAGATGAAAGTTATATTGAATGGTAGTATAATTAAATTATTTATTTTGTCTATTAGTTTGTTTCTTAGATTATCCAACGTAAAATTTAGTGCTTCACTGATGTACCATCTATCAAACTCAAACCACACTTAAAATATAACCTATAAAATCATCTTATTATTACTTTTTACTGTCTTGGATTAAAGGATAATAAAGAATTCAAAAGGTAGAACAAAGCACACAAGTGGGTGCGATTGGATCTTAACTTTCTGAAGAATGAAAGGTGGGGAAGAACAACAAAGGTTAAAATATATAAACAAAATAAATAATAGTGTCTATGAATGTGAGGGTAGGGGAAAATAACGTCATGGTACGGTTTCAATTTACCTTAATATGAACGATTAAGATTAAATAATAACTAATTTAGAAAATAAATATTAATATAAGAGAAAAAATAAAAATGAAAACTTTAATTTTTAAAAATATTATAACTTTGAAGATAATTTAAATATAAACAAGATTGATAAAATCTAGGAGAATACAACCCACGTTAAGTATTCAAAGTATTGGAATATTTTTGTGGAAGTGGGAGAGTTTAAAACATTTGTCAGTACGATAAAAAGCGCAATAAGCTGGTACTAGGGTTTGGTCGCTGTTCATTGGCATTTGAAAGGGAAGAAAAGAAAAAAATAAATAAATGAAAAGAAGAAAAGGACTGTGTCTTTGCTTTGTCCCCATATAAATCTCTATCTTTATTCCCCAACACCAACACGATGCTAAAGCTACACATGTTTCAACTTTTAACTCACCCCATTCCTTTTCAGATCTATTCCTAAATTTCCATCTTATTATGCTTCATAATAATTTAATAAACTTAGGTTCCTTTCCAAATAAGAAAACATTACTTTAATTTCATATCAAAATTCATCAAACATGACTTACAATGTGAAGGAAAAATAACAAACTATTTACGAAACAAGTTGTGTATGAAAAAAAATAATCGATGCGATTAGTAGTTAGCCTTGTAGTCTTGTAGACACGAATTGTTTTTCACTAATTCTTTATTATAATATTATCATATTAATATATAATAATAAAATATTTTTCTCTTATGTTTGTAATTATATTGATATTATTGACGGATTTAATGCTAATAACTCATTAGTAATTGTCCCTTGCCAGCCCAGAAGGAGAGATAAGAGTTTAAGGCCACCAAATTAATAATAGCTGTACTCTCATGTATGTCTTTGAATATAGAATTTCAATCAGATGAGAAAGCTGAAATAATTTTATTAAATAAGACGAAATTAATTAAAGTATCTATGTTTTAAATCAATTTTAATTTGTGGAGTGTTAAATTTTCATTTGACAATTTTAGATTATAATTTAGGCTATAGTAATTAAAGGTAAAGTTGTTTACTTTATGATTTGATATCTTCAGAGCAAAATAAAACACTCAAATGGTCCTGTAAAAAAAAACTTCTAGATCCAGTTTAGTTTATTCTTGGTGTGTTTCAGGGAAAAAAAGAAGACAGCTACTGAAGTCTACTCACGGAAAGAATATTGAAAAAATAATTAAAAAACAGAAAAATTCCATTTTCGTATATTGAATATGAACATCAACACATTCTTCTAATGTGTGGTATATTATGACATAAAGTTTCTAAAAGTGTGGTTAAATTAATAGAATCTACTTTTTAGGTTCATTTGCATGGAAATTAGGTTAAGTGCACGTCTTAAACCTCTTAAAACCTGGGACGATCTACTGTTCATGTAATCAAATACAACATTCTTAATGATCAAAAGTTAATAAAATTTATCATCCAAACATCAAATTCTAAATATCCCCCCACCATCTAGCACATGAATTAATTAAAGATAGTTCAATTAAATTAAAACTAAGAGTATATTGTAACATTAAATATCTGTAGGAAAATGTTATGACCAACAATATTATATATCGTAGATTGTTCAGCTCTTTTTCTTGCTTACTTGTTTGGTGGGACAGTAGCAGGATTGAAAATGGAGTTTTTGGGAGAATCTAGGAAGCTTCAACTTCAAAGAGTTAACGTTATGTTCCAATATTTATGGTAACATTACATGTGAAAGCGTGGATGGATGAGGCTTTGTGGTTTTTTGGTGGTCACAATATTAAGGTTCCCACAAAAGCTTTATCATTTATTTATTTACAATTTGCAGGTCATGCCATGCCCGCTACCTGTTCGTGTTATTGTTCTTCATTCTATTATTTTTTTAGTCCAACAAAGACAAACCGACATTAATTTATTTCTTCACTGTTTATATCCAATTTGTAAATCTAGTACCACTGTTCTATTTCCTTCGTGTTTGCTTACTTTCTAATACCAAACACAACAACCACATTTCCTTCTGCTTCCCTTTTAATAAATGTGAAACCTTACCACTCACGACTTACAGGTTTCCACTGCCCTTTCGGTGAATCAACGCTTGGATATTATTCTGGGACCCAAAGCTTTTAAAGTTTTGGAATACTTTCCTGTGATTGGTGGTTTGAACCAGGTTACGGTTACTGTTTTTCTCTTGACATTTTTTTGGGGTCGAGTAAGATGGTGGTTTTGTCTTGGGAGTGAATGCAAAAAAAGTTGAAGGGAAAATTGTTGTAGTTTGAGATGAATTTGTTTCGGGTAGTTTGTTGGGTGGTGTGGTGTTTGGGATTTGTTGGGGCTGCAAACGTGTCATCCTCGAGACCCTCCGTTGTCAACATTGGAGCAATCTTCAACATCGATTCCGTTCTTGGGAAAGTGGCTAAAATTACACTGGAGGAAGCCGTGAAAGATGTTAACGCCGACAAGAACATTCTACATGGAACTAAACTTGTTCTCACTATGCAAAATTCCAACTACAGCGGTTTCTTAGGCATGGTTCAAGGTAATTTATTGTATTCTATTATATTTTTCCATTTAATTCAAAGCTTTATTCTGTGGGTGTCACTCTTATTCTGTTTAGTTAGAGAGAGTGTTCTAAAAACACAGTAGTTAATTGTTTGTTGTCTTAATCAGATTAGGTGATAAATATGTTGTATTGACTGATTGCAGCTTTGCGGTTCATGGAGACTGATGTGGTTGCTATAATAGGACCACAGTCTTCTGTGGTTGCCCATATAATATCCCATGTTGCAAATGAACTACGGGTTCCTTTATTGTCATTTGCCGCAACAGACCCTACCCTCACATCGCTGCAGTTTCCTTTCTTTGTGAGGACAACGCAGAGTGATTTGTACCAAATGAAGGCCGTAGCTGAAATCATTGATTACTATGGTTGGAGGGAGGTGATTGCCATATATGTGGATGATGATTATGGACGGAATGGTGTCGCTGCTTTGGACGATGCACTAGCTGCCAGGGGCTGTAGAATCTCCTTCAAGGAAGGGATTAATTCAGGAGCTGAAGTCAACCGGGGAGAAATTACTAGTTTGCTTGTGAAAGTGGCACTGATGCAGTCTCGGGTCATTGTTCTCCATGCACAAACTGATTATGGTTTTATGGTTTTCAATGTGGCGCGTTATCTTGGGATGACAGACAATGGCTATGTGTGGATAGTCACAGACTGGCTCTCTTCACTTTTGGATTCTTCTTCTCTCCATTCAGAGACAATGGATGCTCTCCAGGGAGTTCTTGTTCTGCGCCAGCATACACCTGATTCAGATAGAAAAAGGGCATTTTTCTCTAGGTGGAAGAAGTTGACTGGTGGCTCTTTGGGGTTACATTCTTATGGCCTCTATGCTTATGATTCTGTTTGGCTTGTTGCACGGGCCATTGATGCTTTTTTCAGTCAGGGTGGGATTGTTTCGTGTACTAATTACACAAGTTTAGGTGGTGGGGATAAGGGAGGTGATTTGAACCTTGATGCAATGAGCATTTTTGACAACGGAACGCTTCTGCTGAAGAACATATTGCAGAGTGATTTTGTTGGACTATCAGGTCGAATGAAATTTGAACCAGATCGATCTCTCGTTCATCCTGCCTATGAGGTCCTTAATGTGGTTGGAACTGGGCTTAGGAGGGTTGGTTACTGGTCCAACTATTCTGGTTTGTCAATTGTATCTCCTGAGATACTATATGCTAAGCCACCTAATAGATCTAGTGCGAATCAGAAGCTTTACAGTGTTATATGGCCTGGAGAAACATTATCTAAGCCCCGTGGATGGGTCTTCCCAAATAATGGTAGACAGTTGAGAATTGGTGTGCCTATCCGAGTCAGCTACCGTGAATTTGTCTCACCAGTGAAGGGAACTCAGATGTTTAAAGGTTTTTGTGTCGATGTATTCACAGCAGCTCTGAACTTGTTGCCTTATGCTGTTCCTTATCAATTTGTTCCATTTGGAGATGGACACAAAAATCCAAGCTACACAGAACTTGTGCAGTTAATCACAACCGGTGTATGTTATGTCTCATAATTCTGATCCTCTATGCATACTAACATGTTGTGGCGTGTTATTTATCAACTGGCTAATTAGTACATTCCTTGGTACAGTACTTTGATGGTGCCATCGGCGACATTGCTATTGTCACAAATCGGACAAGGATTGTAGATTTTACACAACCATATGCATCATCGGGACTCGTTGTGGTGGCCCCATTTACAAAAATTAACTCTGGCGGTTGGGCTTTCCTGCAGCCATTTACTCCTCTTATGTGGATTGTGACTGCTTGTTTCTTTCTTTTCATTGGGATAGTTATATGGATTCTGGAACACAGGATAAATGATGAGTTCAGGGGTCCACCTAGACAGCAAATTATAACCTTGTTATGGTAAGTTATTTGCTTGATTATCTTACTTCTATGCTTGGCTTAATAGTTGCATGCCTTTTACTTGTGAGTGGTCCATGAGAAACATTGCAACACCTGCCTGTTCTTTAGCATCATGTTTTTACTGGATTTTCATGCCATTATGCTTATCAATAGGAAGCAGAAAACATTTTTTAGAATTTATACTGTTGCAGTTTGCTATTGTGTGGAGAAGTTGCATGATATGAATCATCATCATGATTAAACTGGGTGATCTCGTTTGTGTCTGATCCACATTTTAACAATGCCTGCAGGTTCAGCCTGTCAACTCTGTTTTTTTCCCACAGTAAGTGAAACTTCGGTTTCTTTTGTTTTGTGGATGGACACGATGAAGCTTGTTTATTAGTTGTTTTGTTTTTTCATTGCCTCTGCAGGAGAGAATACCATGAGTGCTCTTGGTCGGTTTGTGATGCTCATATGGCTATTTGTGGTTTTGATCCTCACTTCCAGCTACACTGCAAGTTTAACATCCATACTCACAGTGCAACAGTTATCTTCTCCTATCAGTGGAATAGATAGCTTAAAGGCTAGTGATGAACCTATAGGATTCCAAGTGGGTTCATTTGCAGAACATTACTTGATTGAAGATATTGGAATATCCAAATCCAGGCTTATTGCCCTAGGATCTCCAGAAGAATATGCCAAGGCCCTTCAGCTTGGTCCTAAAAGAGGGGGTGTTGCTGCTATTGTTGATGAACGACCTTATGTTGAAATCTTCTTATCAAGCCAGTGCACGTTCAGAATTGTCGGTCAGGAGTTCACCAGAAGTGGCTGGGGTTTTGTGCGTACCTCTAGTTCTCTACTTTTAGATTGATAATTAGTGAAATCCCGAAAAGGATATTTGAATGCCTTGCTAACAACTGTGATTATTATTTGTCTTTCAAATGCTTAAAAAATTGATTTATCCTTAGTTAACTTGTTCTTCACCATTGATCAGCTCCATCATAAGGAGTTTGTGTTATCAAAATCATAATTCTCATTTTGTTATGCCAGGCATTCCCTCGGGACTCCCCTTTGGCTGTGGATATGTCAACAGCCATTCTACAACTTTCTGAAACCGGTGATCTACAGCGGATTCATGACAAGTGGATGACACGAAGCTCTTGTAGTTTAGACAATACTGAAATCGACTCAGATCGTCTTCAGCTTAAAAGCTTCTGGGGTCTCTTTATCATTTGTGGGATAGCTTGCTTTGTTGCTCTTCTTTTGCATTTTTTGCAGATTATGTTCCAGTTACGGAAATCTCCTCCTCCTGAACCTGCTGCTTCTACCGCCTGCTCAATTTCTGGTCGTTTTCAAAGATTTCTTTCTCTCATTGATGAGAAAAAAGATCCATCAAGGAGTAAAGGAAGAAAGAGAGAAAGATCTCTTGAAGATCCAATGGGAATGCAGTCAAAGAGGGTACAAATACAAACAGAAACGGCTACCTGATTCAACTCAAACAATTAACACTTTGATGTCATTGATTATTTATTGATATTTAGCAGTGCTTGTAAAAATCCCAAAACTCCGCATTGCTAATGTTTATAGTTATAAAAGCTTTCCTTGGAGGGAGACCATGTTATGAAGTGTGTCACGGTCACGGACATGTTAACAAATCACATAGGTAGTCATGTTACGTGCTATAAATTTTTTCTTTTTGAAAAATAAAGTAGATTTGCATTTGCAGTTTTGTATATTTTTTATCTGCTAACCTAAACTCTTTTTGACATATCAAATTTAACGCCTCTATCTATATTGGAAACGTGAATACAGTAGATAACGTAAGATCGTCTTCATTTGCTTACACAATTGTTTAAAATTAAGCAACATTATTTAATAAATTTCACGATTGGAACAAATGACTTAAGGAAAAAACTATTGTGTGGATGAAAGGAATTAATGAAGATAATGTTTTAATTGTTTGATGGGGGTAAATTGTAGGACTTGTAAGTCTCATTTAAGCATTCGTTGCAAGAACTACAAAATTATCATGAACAACTAATTTAAGCAATCATGGATCATAGATACTCTAACAAAATCACATAAACAAGTGGTAGGCTTTTGCTTCCTGGATCTCATCGTTACTAATTGCACTCCCACTACTAACAGTGAAAAGACTAAAATATTCTCTCTCACTGTGCCATATTACCACTACCGCCACGACTACAATTGCTGTTGCATCATCACTGCCGCAGAAGAAGTCGTTATAGAAGACTCATTGAAAGCTTGTTCTGAAAATCACTTTAAAGAAGAGTAAAAGACCATTTTTAAAATTGTGGGGTGCACCAAGAAATTGTGGGGGTGTAGGGAAAAGCCCAATCAGTAATTGGAATAGAGAAACTATTCGGCCTTTTTATTCATATTTGATAATATTAAAACTATTTGGCATTTTGGTTCTTATTTCATAACTAGGATAAAAAATAACTTTTCAAAGCTCTTCTGTCTACAAACACCAGCCTCTAGTAGGGTTAACATGTTCCGACTAGATTTTGGTGGATTTGAGCGAGACAAACTTCAAATGATCTGATGTGACCAAATGTGTTCTAATATGTTAATTGTCAAGAAAAGAAAATATGAAAGTGAAAGAGAAAAGATTGCATATGTAATGACACAAACAGTTTCATTGTAAAAAAAAAAATATAATATAAAACTAAAGGTACTGATTAAAGTTTACTCCTTTCTTTCTCCAAAATTCATAGATTAAAGTTGGTCCAAGTGGGACTTTCCCAGTGTTAGGAGAGTGGAAGATATATAAATCTGTGACAATTATTAAGAAATGCAATATCAATCAATATATGGGTGATATTCATGAATATCAATCACGACAAAACTTATTATTGGTTGCTGACAAATTTAAACTTTGAAAATCTCCCCCTCAGACACCGTCTGTCTTAACAATAATAACCTTCTTTTTCGCATGATACGTTTAACACAAGCTAAAGAGTAAAATGGGTTGCTGCTAATGGCGATCAAACCAGAAAAGGTTGCACTTATTCGAAAACTTTGCACTCCTCATCAGCAGGGTTTGTCTCGCAGAACTCCTCCAATGGGTCTCCACTCCCTGCTTTAGGTGTTCCTGGCCACTTGCTTGCTACTAGATGTGCCAAATCCACCACTCTTTGGCTGCCATCATCAATTTGTAAACATCAATTACTAATGTGTTCCATTTCAACGAATAACTCCAATCAATTCAATCATTACATGTATAATAACTAAGATTAACGGTCGTGTGTCCACTGTCCGACACATATTAGATAATTTTATAATACATAAATCTTGATTATCGATTTATATAATTTATAGGAATGTAATATATAGATATGTGTGACCATGTTTTATTATATGTGTCTTTATGTCAGTGGCGTATTTATGTCTGTATAGGTAGTTTTTCATGTTCTTATTATATTCTTATTATAGAGGGAGAGTGAAGTAACTAACCTGTATCCCCATTCATTGTCATACCAAGCAACCACCTTAACCATATCATCTCCCATGACCATGGTCAAGGAGGAGTCAATAGTAGAAGAAACATCAGAGCAGCGGAAGTCGATAGAGACGAGTGGAACATCACACACATCCAATACACCTTTCAGTGGCCCCTCTGCAGCCTTTCTGAATGCTCCATTCACATCTTCAGCAGTGAGACCCTTCTTCTCAACATTCACCACAAGGTCAACAACTGAAACATTCGGTGTAGGCACACGCAGTGCAATGCCATTCAGCTTCCCCTTCAGCTGTGGCAGCACTAGAGACACGGCCTTCGCAGCTCCAGTGCTGGTTGGGACAATGTTCAGTGCTGCAGCCCTCGCTCGTCTCAAGTCACGGTGTGAAGCATCCAAAAGCCTCTACACAAACCACATGCACAATTCTTGCTTACTATGGTAATACAAAGTCTCACTACTACATGCATCTCCTTTATTGAATTCAAACAAACAAGTGCTTGATCGATCTTGTACCTGGTCTCCTGTGTACGAATGAGTGGTTGTCATGGTTCCCTTCACAATTCCTGGAAACATAGATCAAAGGGAACTGACTTTGAGCCTGTAATATCTCTCTTAAATAATAACTGCCACTATGATCAGTGTTTGCTTACCAAACTCTTCATCCAAGATCTTCACAAAGGGAGCAAGACAGTTTGTGGTGCAAGAAGCATTGCTGCACATTGAAGAAACAATAAGAAAAAACAAATGGAATATGAATAATCAGTTTAGTGGCACAAAACAGTGTTTCATTGACACTGTCACAGACCTTATAATGTTAGATATCTCATGAGTATAGTCCCCTTCATTTACTCCAACAACATAAGTTGGAATATCAGCACCTTTTGCTGGAGCAGTGATAATAACTTTCTTGGCACCTGCTTGAATGTGTTTGCCAGCCCCAGGGCCATCCACAAACACTCCAGTACCCTGAACAGAAATTCATTCATTCTTTTCAGAAGCTCTTTGATTAGTAAACAATCTTGTGAAATTTTCACTTCAAGTAATGGAGGTTACCTCAATAACAATGTCAATTCCTAGCTCAGCCCAAGGAAGCTTGAGAGGATCCCTGCTTGAAACAACCTTGATGGGCTTGCCATCAACACTGATGGTTTCATTGTCCACTATTTTCACATCTGCTTTAAAGGTTCCCAGCATAGAATCATATTTCAACAGGTGTGAAGCCTGGATCATATGCCATTCCATTCAGTGAAACTAAATATCTGTGCCAATGAATCCAACTAAGCCAAGACAGTTAAAGACTTACATTCTTGACACCACCGCTGTCGTTGACAACAACAACATCAAGGGGTGAGTCTTTTCGGCCGTGCCAGCAACGAAGAAAGTTTCTACCAATACGTCCAAAACCATTGATTGCCACCTTCAACTTGGCCACTGTTTCTCCCCTCACAGGAGTTGATCCATTGGTCTGCTCGTAGTTTGAAAATTAGAAGTAGAAACAAACATAGAAACCTCACTAAAGATTCCATCCATTTGACATGATACTCCCTTCTTAGTTTATTACACAAAGTTTAAAAGGAATAATTAAGAAGGCATGCATTTTGAGGAGCGTTACGTTATTCATACAACTATTACATTGTTTATACAAGAATACTTTTCATGTCTATATTGTCTATCACATCATTTTCTTATAGGCAAACAAGCGTTTTCATTACTAAAGATACCAGTAATAATACCATAAAACATGTACGACAAAGTCTGGCTAGAAAGTATTTATTATATCTCATATTTCTCGTTCATTTTTCATGGTTTCTATAGCATATATGTTGTGAATGTAACATTTTGTAAAGAGAGAGGCTATCTATATATATTGAGCTGATTGAGATTCTTCAATAAAGAACATTCATATAGATACATATACTCCAGACAAGCAGGAAAGTAACTCTCATCATGATCATTCAATCAATATTCATGAGTATAAGGCACTAACCTTGGGAGTGAGTTGGGCAGCCACAGTATCGAAAAAGGAAGATTCTTTAACATTGTTAGCATAAGTGACACATGAAGTGGATCTTAGCCCAGAGAATTCTGTCACCTCAAGTCTCTGCTCAAGTTAAGTGAAATGTATAAGACACTATGCACGTACATATATATATGAAAGTGAAAAAAGCAGAGAAGAAGTTGTGTGACATAGTAATTAATAATGCAAAAAAAGGACCTTTGAGGTGCATTGGGTTGGGAAAGAGTGAGAGGCCTTGGATGGGAAGCTGGTGTTAGTGGGGATCCTTGTGGAAGCAAGAGCCGCATGAGAGGCCATGGCTGCAACAAGGGTGTGCAACAACTGTGTGTGAGGAGTATATATCAACAACAAAGTTGCATTTCCTCCTCTTGTTTTATTCTTTCAAGATTGCCATAAAACAAAAATTATGGTTGCTGGGGAGTAACGGGAATGAGTGGTGAATAAGTTGTGAGAAAATCTATATGGGATAAGATAATGTTTGGAGCTCAATGTTTTTCAATCTTGCCACTTCCTATTTTGAGCCACGTATCGTTATTATGGCCGTTCATTCATTTCCAAGCACTGTCCCTTGCTAATACTATACATTTTTTTTTTTTGGCCTCAGGAAAGAGAAAATGGAAAAGAAAGTATATCCTATTTTATATGGGAATTTTTAAGTTCAATCGTATTTTAAAATTGAATAACTTACACAAATAAAAGTAATTAGAATTAGGATAAAAAACTAGATTTTAAAAATATATACAAAAAATTAAAAGTAATTATTTTTAAGGTAGTGTAATTAGTGATTTTTAAAAAAAAAAAAATTGAACTGATAGTGTGAGACTTTTTTTTTTTGTAATATAAAAATTTAAACAATCACGTGACAAAAATACGGTACAAATGAAATTACTCTCATTTTCAAGAGTGGAAAATTTTAATTTTCTTGTATAGGCTTGAAGTAAACAAACAGTATAACATAAGAACAAGATGAAAAACTAAATAACTATTTTTCATTTTAATTTAAAATTAAAGTAATTTTGAAATGTTAAAAATGACAAAATAAACTTGTTATTTTATTCCCTTCAGACTGAATTAAAATGTGTAGAGTTATTTATTTTTAATAAAAATGATAATTGAAAATAGAAATAAATTGTTCGACACTTCATTGCTGCACTGTAGCCATGTCTCCAATCTATACTACATCTATTTTAGTCTTTGGTAGAAAACTGAAGCAAACACGAAACCAAGCCTTAAGTACTATTTATTTCCCGTAAATTACCCTTAATTTTCAGCAGTATTACCTTAATTCATGAGTAGTGAAGAGTTTGTGAAGTAAAAAATAACATTTACGGTTTTATTGCATGAAAAAGGTCATTAGACCAAACATTTTCAAATAGGACAAAGCATATATATATATATAAACAGTTAAATAATATGCCACTTCTTTTCTTTTTATATATTCTAAATTAATCTAACTTTTTATGTTTACAATTCCAAATTATATCTATATTTAAACTGTTTTAAATATTAGTAGTTCTCTTCAATTATTTTAAATAGAATGCATAACACATTTGCTTAGTACCTCTATGACACAAGTTTAATTAGATAAATTTTTCTTAAGAGCCTTAACAGTGAAAATAAATTAAGCTTTTTAAATTAATTAGTTTATTTATAAATTAACTTTAATTCTCTTGGATATTTTTTATTTTTTCTAAAATCCTGAAAAAAAATTATCCAAAGATCACTTGCTTAATCCTCGTGATAATTATATAAAAGCTAAAACATGTGATGAATATAAGCTTCACGTAACTTACTCGTGTAAATTAGTCGATAAATTTGTGATAAAAACAACTTCAGGCACGATTCATTTTTCTTTTCTAAAGACAGGTTTGATGTTGATGGAGTACAGAATTATAACAATTTTTATTTCATGATAAGGAGATGCAATCAAATTAAATTGGACGTTTCACAGTGCTTGTTTTACTGTCTAATTACGACTGACACCATAAAAATATAGATCAACAGTCATCGATTTCATGGTGGCAGCATAAGTGACAATATCCTAGTATTGTTCACTATCTAGAACAATCATCAATCCTGGATTATATTAAATCATACGAATCAGAAAACGACAAGCATTGCTCCAGTATCATGGCCATCATCGAAACTTTTCACTGCAAATAGATGCTTGACAGAACACAAAGACATCAGCCATAAAAACGGAACGACTACTTACCTACAGTAGCAGCAGACATTAGCAGAAAACCACTGAGTTTATTATTAAGAAGAAATAGAAAGATATTACAATAAAATCAAAATACATTTTGTACCAACAAAACGTTTTTTACTGAACAGAGCAACGGCACATTGTGTACTATGACATCACAGCACTCGGCAGCAACCTCATGTGGCAGCTTCAATTTCATCAGAACTAACAGCTACTCCATTTGAGGCCTCCTCTGAACGTAGCTGTGCAGAAACATCATCTATGGCAGAATTCAGTTGGTCAATCTTCTCAGCCAGAACTTGCCGGGTTTTCTGCAAATCAAGCAAGCAAATTTTGCTAGTCATCGAAGGAATACCCTTCCTTAAAACCAACATGTTGCAGTGAGTACAGGTGTAACATAAGGGCCTCCCAGGAGCAATTCCCCGCATAATATTAGGACATAATTGGATGTAAACTTTTCCAACGGTAGAACAATAGTTATATAAATATGCAAGTAAGAGTCTAAAATAAAATTGATAAGAACTATGAAATTAATCACACAACAGTTATGGCCTCCAAGCAAATGGCAAGTGCCCTTTATAAGATAAGCATGATGGATGATATCAAGAGCAAGTAACTGCTCACCTCTAAAGCCTTTTCCTCATCGTATATAAACTTTGGCAATTTTCTCATCAACTCCTTCCTGTCAGCGCCAGCTATGGCCTTGCTGATCTGTGGAATAATAAAACAATAATAACATTGTAGCAATAAAAAAAATACCGGTCGCCATCATATAAATTTTGAAGAAAAAATTACAATGCACATCCTGCTATCTTTAAATTTTTAAACATGTGCAAAGCCAACTCCTTATATTTGTGCTACATACATTGTTGACCGGATGAACAAGAGCAGTTAACCGATTTAATTTCAGTATGTAATCACACAATTGATGAGTTTATGAGCAAGAAAAACATCTGAATATATCCCGTTGAACACCAACATCTAGCACTTGAAAAAGTATATTTCAGGAACAAATACTACCTGAGGTGCATACACGCAACCAAGAGTGCCAACTATTAATCCTCCCAAGACAAACCCACCAACAAATACACTAGCACTGCTGGGCCTTCCACCATCACTGTAGTTTCAGAGGAAGCAGTAGGTCAGGTTAATAACAACTATTCATCTAACAACTTCCACAATCAATTCTTTTCTTAATTCAAGAATAGTAGTGGTCTTCAAATGTGACAAAACAAAGTTCCCAAAAAGGTTCTTAACCATGTTTTTATTCACAACCTTTATCTAACCAACGATATCATGTTGTGTAAAGGAGAAAGTTGTAGCACAAATACGAACAAACCCTAATGTTTGTATAACAACTAGTCCCTCTGTTCCTTTTTAAGTATCGCATTTCTTAAAGATTTTTGTTTCTACTTAACTATCATTTTCAAATTCAAACAACATTAATTAATATTCTTTTCATTTATACCATCATCCTTCACCTAATATTTAATTAGTTTATACATTGTTATGTAGAAATGAAAAGGATTAAGTAGAAATCTTATAAATATTCCATTAAAATCAAGAAAATTTATTACATTTCTTGGTTTCTCTAAAAGAACACTCGCAAAGAAAAGAAGGAATAACATTTAAGATCTTGTTGGCGGCTCTTCATAAAATATTACTTCCTATATGTAGCTTGGATTCAGCGTACTCATGAAGACATACTACATAAAGCATTCATAACAAAATTACAAGAAACAAAGGAAATACCTATATGTAGCTTGGATTGTCAGAGGCCTTCTTGCTAATGATGTTTGCATTCTCCCTTGACGATTTACATTCAGAAAGGAGTTGCATGGTTTAATCTTGACCAGAGAGTGGTCCACCTTGTGTATGGACGATGCTGGTAAAAGTTTTTGCAACAGTAGATGAGTTTTCAAGCAAGATGCTCATTTGCAAAACACACACACAAAAAAGAAAAGTGTAGTTCTACAGTATAGAAGCTAGCAAGCAAGACATGTTCTTTCCGGTAAAAAGAATAATAAATGAAGGGAGTAAAAGTTTAGAAAGAACCACTAATATTGTCTATAAACATGGCAACATTGCATGAAACAAGTATACAGCAAATCTTAATATCACGCATCTCCCTCTCCACCAAAAAACAAGAAGCAAGAAAGCAGGGTAAAGAACTGTTTCAGAACTAGAACTGAATTAATGATCATAACAATTAACAAGTAACAGCCAACTTGTGGCATGGTGAAATCTAATTTGTTATAGAAGACAGAACCCAAGAAAAGGTCCTAATAAATCAGTGAGATTGTAATACCCTAATGAACCGTGAAAGAATAACGGGAAAAGCATACAAAATTAAAGAAATTTACGGTTGTGAGATCGAAAAGGCAGAAGCAGAATTGAAAAACCCGGGATTAAGTAAGCGCCTCCTGGGTTATTTATGGCCCAATTTTGATATGAATAGGTCAAAATTAAAAATCTTGGAAGTAATTAAAGAAAGATAAAGCGAAGAATGAACAGTATGGAAAAGGAAAAAGGAAGAATCGGTGAGAGAGAGATACCAGATTTGATTCGAACGAAAGAGGTGGGAACAGCAGCCATAGAGCAGAGGTGGGTGAGTGTGATTACGAGTGAAAACGAAGAACTTCGATAATATCTAAGCAATTAACACTTCTTTCTTTTCCTTTCTTTTCCTTTCTTTTCTTTTCTCTTCTCCTCTCTTATGTTTATATCTCCAATCACACTGCCTTCAGACAGCTGCTTCAGGATATAACAACCTCTCTCTTTTTTTTCTTTTCTAATAATCTAATCCATATAAATATTCCCTCTAAATATTTTATTTTACTGTCTTAAATACAACAGTGTTCTCTTTTTCTAAATTTTTTATTTTATTAAAAAATACGTTCATAATTACCTCACAACACGCTTTTTAACTCTCCTTTTGATACGTTATTTGTTAATTTAATCTGTACACGTGTTAAATGAGATTTATATACACTTGCTTTTTCTGACGAATGAGTCTTCTAGGAGTACAGATTTTATATATATTTGATGAAACTTACAATAAATGTTATCTGTTGGCATCAAAAGAATAGCGACAAAAATATTGGTAATATTTTTTCTTTATATCCATGTCAGCAGGTGTTTTAATCTTTTTCCATTTATTTTAATACTTTTCCATGTCTTGTTTGACATTTAGATTAACGTCTTGTTATATTCAGGTAAAAAGCGATATGAAGAGAAATTAAATAAAAAGTAAAGTAGTTTGGTTTGATTACATAAAAAGTCCTTAAAAAGGCTATTTATTAATTGATAATAATAATAATAACCAGAAAAAATCAATAGAAAAGTTAATAAATAGAATTATTTTAAAAACAAATGTTGACCATACAAAAGAAAAAAAAAATCACAATGATTAACCAATATAATATTAAATACATATTATTTGTATACCTCATAATTAAAATAGATGAAACAATGTGTAAATAAAAGTCATACTCAAATATACACCTCCTAAACATTTAAAATATGAATGTGCAATGAACATAAGTTGGGATGCAAAATCATTATTATAGAAGTATAGTAAATAAAGTTGATCATGATTGATTATGATTAGAACATAGTAAATAAAGCATTTTTTTTATGAACGTTAATGTAATAAATAGTAATGTATAAATATGTTTTACTTGGTCAGTTATAAATTGATTAAATTTGTTGGTGGCTGCGGCACTGAGTCCTAAGATCCCACTCGTCTTCAGTTAATGCCAACAAGAATTGTTCATCACTCAGAATCGACCGAAGAATAAAACTCCACGCATAATCTTCCGGGGCCGGCTTTAACGTTGTTATTATAATACGTTAATTAATTAATTAATCGTGTTCTGTCTTCCAAGGAAACTGCGTGGTTCCTGTAACTATAATACCGTTACGTTCTCGGCGGATAAAACATGGAAGCATATGACAAAACATCCTTCTCTGCACCTTTAATTATACCATAAATACACTATGCTTGGTTTAATTAACTCGTTTAATTATAATATTATTATGATTATCATGTTGTAAACTAAGCTTGGGAAAAAATTAGAGAATGGCTGGTGGAGCATCCGGTGGAGAAAGAACTTTGCAGGAAACACCCACATGGGCAGTGGCTGCTGTTTGCTCAGTCTTCATCATTCTCTCTGTGTTGATTGAACATGGAATCCATTTACTTGAAAAGGTCCATTTTTTATTCTACTTTTTTAACTTGTTGTATACTCTAAATTGCTTCTGCATAATTGGAATGGATTGGATTGTGACCAAGTTATGCATTAATTCACACTCACAGTGGTTTCAAAAACGACACAAGAAAGCCATGAAAGAAGCCTTGGAGAAAATCAAAGCAGGTGAGCGAAATTATACTGATGTGTGAATTCAAATTTTGATCTTACAGATATACATATATATAGGTGTGTTAATTAACTTTTGTTTGTTTGCAGAATTAATGCTATTAGGGTTTATATCCCTGTTACTTACTTTTGGTACACAATACATTGCAAAGATATGCATCCCTACATCAGCTGGTGATATCATGCTCCCATGCAAGAAGGTGGAAGAGTCAAAGAAGTCAGATGATTCAAATGACCGAAGGAAGTTACTTTACTTTGAGGAGAGCATGGAATGGCGTCGAGTTTTAGCAACTGCTTCTTCTGGTGGTGACTATTGCTCACAAAAAGTGATGAACATTAATTATCTCTTCTCATACTCCTTGTTTTTTTCCATGTAAAACACTAATAATAAACTCTCTTTGCATGTGTTGTGATAAATCAGGGTAAGGTGTCGTTGATTTCTCAGTCAGGGGTGCACCAATTGCATATATTCATTTTCGTCCTCGCTGTTTTTCACATATTCTACAGCGTGATGACCATGGTACTGGCCCGAGCAAAAGTAAGTTTTTGCTTTTATAGGTATAAAGGTCTTCTTTCATCGATAAAATAGAAATTTTTGTTTGCACAAAAAAAAGGAATAATGAAAATGGCATGCTCAACAGATGAAGAAATGGAAAGCCTGGGAAGCGGAAACATCCTCTTTGGAGTATCAATTTACAAATGGTAACTCATCTTCAATTGTTTTTTAATATACAGTCTAAGTCTCACGTTGAATAGATATCAAAATCAATAAATGTTTCAGAGAAATTATTTCTTAAAAGAGATTCTTACTTATGAATTAAGAAGAAGGAGATGATTAGGTATCTAAGTGTAAGTTTAAATAGAAACAAGAAAAACTCACAAAGTCAATCTATCTTGTGTATCTGTCGATTCAGCTATATCTTTCATTGTTATGGCAGATCCTTCAAGGTTCAGGTTTGCGCATCAAACATCATTCGTTAGGCGTCACTCTGGTTGGTCTAGGATGCCAGGAATTCGATGGATTGTGAGTTGCATTAATTCAGTGTTATGGTTTTGCACGAAGAAATAATACCAAAATGATATTTGTAATTGTTTTTTGTAGGTAGCATTCTTCAGGCAATTCTTTGCGTCTGTCACTAAGGTGGATTACATGACCATGCGGCATGGATTTATTAACGTGGGTGCCAAAGTTTACATGTACCTTAAATAAATGTTGTTACTGTTTTAAATGTTCTAGTTACGAAAACCCAAAAACTTTGACAAACGCAGGCACATTTTGCTCCCAATAGCAAATTTGACTTCCAAAAATACATTAAAAGATCCATGGAGGACGACTTTAAAGTGGTCGTGGGTATAAGGTATCAATCATCAGACCTCAAATGGCTAACGCATTAATGATCTCACAAGACTTTTTTGGTTTGTTTTACCATATTAGTTATTGTTTTGCAGCATTCCGTTATGGGTTTTTGCCATCGTCTTTATGCTTGTGAACGTTTACAGTAATTTTTCTCTACTTGATCCCTCTCTTTAACTCTCCAACTCACACACGCAATGCTCAAAACCGTGTTGTTATTGAATTGCTTGACCTTGTTTGGTTTATTGCTACAGAATGGTACACTCTCACCTGGCTATCATTAGCACCGCTAGTGGTAATTAAGAAAGCTCGTAATTGAAAAGTTTTTTATTGTTATTATTATTAACCTGAAAAGAAGATTAATGATACTGACATCCCTTGAACTTCGTTGCTTGGCAGATTCTTCTATTAGTGGGCACCAAGCTTGAACTTATAATCATGGAAATGGCCCAAGAAATCCAAGATCGAACCACAATTGTCAGAGGAGTCCCCATTGTAGAGCCCAACAACAAGTACTTTTGGTTTAATCGACCCCAGTGGATTACCTTCTTAATCCACTTTACCTTATTCGAGGTGATAACTTGTGTGTCTGTATATAAACATAAACTTAGGGTGTGTGAAACCAGAAAGATTACTGATTAGAATTAACACATTGTGACATATAACTAAAATTTTCAATTTTTATGAATAAGAGTTAATAAAATTCGGTGTTAGTTGAAGTTATGACAGTCCATAAACTATGAAACAATATCTCTTGTGACATATGGTGTTCATTTGTAGAACTATTTCATTAAGGGTCATTTATTTATCTGTTGTTTTGCAGAATGCATTCCAAATAGCCTATTTCTTGTGGACGTGGGTAAGTAACACGTACAACCGACATGTTTATTTTAGAAACATCAACTTTCGGGGTTTGAAACTTGAGTACTTTATTGTTTTTAATGATGTTTTCAAATTGCAGTATGAATTTAAGATCACATCTTGCTTCCATGAAAACTTGCCGCTAATACTGACAAGGGTTTTCCTTGGGATAGCCTTGCAAGTCGTGTGCAGCTACATAACATTTCCTCTCTACTCCCTAGTAACACAGGTGACCAATTTCAAACGAACTACAAAATTACTTAATGAAACATTGATTAGCTCCTATCTTTGTGTCAACTTTTCATTCTGGTTGTTATATTGAACAAATTCTACATCTAAGTTCTTAAAAATGAACATAAAAACGTCACAAAATGAAGGTATATCTATGTGTTAACTTGCAGATGGGATCTCACATGAAACAAGCAATTTTTGAAGAGCAAACTGCTAAGGCACTGAAGAAATGGCAAAAGGTTGCAAAAGACAAGAGAAAGTTGAGAAAAGCAGGGGTGGATGTTCCTTCAGGAACAACGAGTGGGGAAGCAACACCAAGCCAAGGCACATCACCAATACATTTACTTCACAAGTACAAGCCTAGCCACCAAACAGACACAGATAGTGTTCTCTATTCTCCAAGATCATACCAATCTGATACTGACTTGTCTGACACAGAACTCAATGAAATAACACAAACACATCAAGCTCCAAGTTATGGAGAAGCTCACAATATCGAATTTTCCTTTGTGAGTCAAAACAATGCCCGATTTTGAAGGGAAATTGTGTGATTGTGTCAACAGAATTAAAGGGTAACAGCAGCTAGAGAAGCTTTGTGTTTAAGACAATGAACATGATTAATATAGCAGAATAGTCACTCGTAAGTACTCACTAGATATTTCTTTGCCTGCATACTCTTTTAAGATATTCTGCTTCAAATAATAATAGTTATAACTCAAGCTATAAATTACAACTAATGTAATAACAATATTCCAACTTCAAGTGTATTTTATTTTTAAAAGGTCAGAAAATTAAAAAAAGAAAGATATATTTAAATTAATTTTAATATTTATTTTTAAGTGACCTAAAATTATTAAATGTATTAGAATAAAATTATTAATTTTATTTTTTTTTTAATTTTTGTTTTCATTGTAAGTAAAGAAGTGAGGAAAGAATTGAGAAAAAGAAAGAGACTAATTGGTTTAGAAGAGAAGAAGAAAAAAAAGTTAAAAAGAGGGACACAAAACACTTTCCACACTACATAAAAATAGAAAAGAGAGTTGCGAAAATATATTATTGGTTAAATAATTGATTACGTTGTAAGGAATTTAAAAAAAAATGTGTCTGCAACATTCGAAGTTTTGTTTTATAACACTTTTTATTTATTTATTATGTCATAATGTAAAAAATCTAAACAGACTTGTATTTAAAGAATACTTGACATGTGAAAATAATTTAAAGACTATACATGAGTGCTTGGTTAGAACTGACTGTAAAAAAATTATTTGTTAAAATCTTTATTATTTAAAATGTGTTTTAATGAAAAAGAAAAAATATTTCGAGAGAAGAAAATCTCTATACAAAACTCCGTAATATTTAAGGTTAGAGTCACACCGTCTATTTTCCTGAAACCACTATCAATTTTAGTAGTAGGTATTTTTTAAGTCAAATATTTTTTAAATTATTTTGGATTATGTGAATGATGTGGATTTGGATCACTTATGCATTTTATTTGATAATATTTTATGATAAATATTTGTAGTTCATATTTGAAACATTAATGTGTTAAAAAAACAGGGATACACGTATAATATTTCAAAAATTTAAGGGTATTTGTATTATATTTGTAAAACATCAGAAATACTCATAATAATTTTGATAGTTCAGGAAAAATATGTATAAAACTAAAAGTAAAAAAAAAAATACAAAACTAATAATTAACTACAGAGTCAAAGTAGGTGAGTCAAAATAATGGTTTTAAATAAAAAGTACATGTGTAATTATAACACATTTAGCAAATAAATTGAAAGATCTGACACCAAACATAAAATCAATTGAAATCAGAGTTAACTTCCTTTGAGTTGTGGGATTATATCTTTATTTTGAATATTATATATTATTAACGTGGAAGTCAAAATTATATATTTAACAGATTATTATCAATCACTTGTGATATGAAATACAAATAAGACAAATAACAATTAATAATTTGTGTCATTCTTGTTTAAGTAATTCTTCACATATAAAAAGGAAAAAAGGTATATATATATATATATATATATATATATTAAGACTCGTTAACTCAATATTATATCTAAAATAAAAGTATTAATCACAATTAACATTAACATAATAAAATTATATATTAAAAAACATATTAAAATTATATAAATGTTGTTTTAGTTAGTCGGTTCTAGTTTCTAAATCCTTGTATTTTGTTTATATTAACTTAATAACTGATTCTGAACAATATACAACAAAATTATGGAACTACCAACCCGAGAGCAAATTATGATTCCTTGATAATAGATTGAATATTTATTCAACAATACCAAGTCCAAGTCAACAAAGAAAAAGAAAATTAAAATATAATAGAGTTAAAATTAGCCCAATATTTAACTAAACGTGCTTCAGAAAATAACGACAAGCTTTCAGTCTTCCACTGTGATGGGGCCATTGGTGTTTCCTTGTTCATTTTTTTAGTATTTTGGTTTTGTTTTATTTTCTTTCTTCTTCATGTGCTTAGTATTTAATTTCTCTTACCAAAGAGAGTGGAAGTAGGTTTAGTATGAACTATTTCTCATAAAAAAACTTTGAATAATCCAATTGCGGTTGGTAAGTCAAATCAAAGTGCTTTTCATTCTTTTTCTTTTTGCATATCAAAATCACTTTTCTAACTCTCTCACGCCATTGCTTTTGTCACTTTCACATCACACTAACTTCCCAAGGAATCGCTTCCTCAAACACAAATCATTAGTTGGAAGATTCCAAATCACTGCTATGTTTTATGTGAAGACGGCACATAAATAATTAATTATTCATCAACATCATTAATAAAGTGATTATACAAACACAGTCAACAAAGTATTTCACTAAATAAAGTAAACAAAAAAATCTATTATCTGAGTATTTTAAAGAGTTATTATATAAAATAAAGAAGTGTTTAATTTTGTATTATATATAAATCAGAGTCATCATTATTGTATCAAATTTCTTTACTTAAAAAAAAAACTTAATTCAAATATACTGATATCACACCATCTTACCATAAATTATAAAATATAACAGAATTATGAACTAAAAAACATCACTTCTTAACCATCATGTGCTGAACAGGGATTTTGTGGAAGTCAAACTTTAGTTTATGGAAAATTGATGCATAAACTATCATTTGTTAGACATGTAAATATGTCACCTAACATCAATAATTTAGGACCACATAGCTATAGAGTTGATAAAAATGATTTTTTAGTCTATAAAATTTAAGATTGATATTTTAATATTTACAATTAATAAGATAATTTTGTTAGCCCTCTAGATTCAATAATTTAATTATTTTTTCTTGAAATCTACAAGTGGCTTTTCCATTTTAATTAGAAATTGATTTATTTTGATTTTTAAAATTAATGTTATTGAGATATTTATTGACATATGTGTCATGGTACCATATATAATAATTTTTTAAATATTTTAAAATCCAAATATGAGAGACTAGACAAATGTTTTAATAAAAAATATAATATTTTTTACCTTTGTCATTGCTAACCTCAACATAATAAATCATATTTAATTTGACGAACTTAAAAGATGACCCGAATTAAAAATATTAAAATCAAGTTTAAGCTATTGTAGAAGACATATTTAAGGTAAATAATTTATTTAAAAACCCAACAAGAAGAGCTCAATAGAAAAAATAATTATTTATTTATTCTTTTTGTAAATATTTTTGAACAGTCATTTATAACTAACTATACTAGTTTCACAATCACTAACATGTGTTTGGTACCCACTAAAAGTACATTGGAAAATGGAAAAAAAAAGAGAGAGAGAAGAAAACAAATTTTGTGGGTTTACATGGTAATTTGATCACATCTCTGGGAAAAAATAAAATCAAAGGAAAGAAAACATGTATTGTTGGAATGTAATGTCACTTTACCCTTATTTATTTCATTATTATTAACGATAATAATGAAATAAATAAATAAATGAATAATTAGAAAAGAAAAAAAGTCTTACAATTTATTTCTTTCCTAAATATTATATTATTTCTTGCGTTGGAATATATATTTTTTTGACATGTTGTTCGTTCAGAACTTTTTGATTATTAAATAGCATGTTATCACAAAAGGTACTGAAATTTAATTACCAGGCAATGCAGTATTAATACACAATAAAAAAATATACATACATGATACACATTTAATCATTATAATTATAACTATCACATTAAAGAGAAGAAAGCTATATTTTCTTGGCAATTAATGCATACAGGTAATTATGCTGCACCAACTGACTTTTTAATACACAATTACCTATATTTTAATATTTTTTCACTTTACATGTATTAATTATAATATATATTTTATTTCCCTTTTCTATTAGATTTCTTTTCATCAGTGTATCCTTAGTTATTTGAACTTAACAAATACTTTTTATGAAAACACAGAAATTAAGTTATTTAGAAAGGAGTACGAGTGGGGTCCACTTTTCAGGAGTAGTAACAGCAGGTGTAATATATATATATATATAAGCATAAAATGATAATAATAATAATAATTAATAATAATAACTTGTTTATTTATTTATTTATAATATGCAATAGTGGGAGAGAGAGTGACTTTATTCTGGCTTCTCTTGGGCACTCTCACATCACCCAACAACCTCTTACCTTTCTCTCTCTTCTTCTCTTCTTCTTCTTCAATTTGACTTGGGCAAACCCTAACCCAACAATTTTCACACAACTCCTCCTTCTGCTATTCCAAATCGGTTTTCACTTCACGTGTTTTGGGAACAAGTTTGAAGGGTGTGGCAGATGCTTCTTTTCTGTGCAAATGCTTCGGATTTCGTAGTTCGTTAGAGAGCCTTTTCACTCGGTCATGGCTAGGCGTCATGGATGGGAGCTTCCTTTTCACACTTTTCAGGTACATTCTCACTCACTCCACACCACACTGTATTTTCAATCACGCAAAGCAATTATCATCTCATGTTTTTCTCATGGCGACTTTCCTCCAATTTTCCATCTTCTTCTACCTTTTTTTCACTTTCTCGTTTACCCTTTTGACTCTTTCCCGTTTTATCCCGCTCAACCGCATCTTTTTTCTCTTTGGTTTATTTTGTTTTTCGCTGTTAATTCATGTTCTGGTTTTGTGCGGAATCTCATGCGTTTTGTCGTATATATCGTGTCCACGCCTTTTCCCTCTCACTTTCTGGGGCACTCGAATATCCGTTTACCAAAGATCTTTTTTTTTTTTTTTTTTTTTTTCTCAGTATAGAAACCAAGTCAATTACTTTAGCGTTATTTTTACTTCTTCATTTCTGGGTATGACCTAGTGTTATCGTATTATTCTCATCTGCAGAAAGATAAATTTTTGAGTCAACCTGTAGATATAATGACACTAATATTAGACCAGGATCCTTCACCATATTCTTTAGTGTGATAATTTCTTGGGTAAAATAGTTTTTTTTTTTTTTGTCCTTACTCTTTAACCGCAACACATCCCAAAAATGTTGGATTTTTGTCTTCCAAAGATTTAATAATTTTTTAGTCTTTACTGTTTAAGAGCAACACGTCCCTGATGAGGGACTAACACTACAGAGACTAAAACATATTATTTTTTAAGGGACTAGAGGCGACGTTTTGAAATATTTTGCAAGTGTTATTCTAGAATTGAAGCTTTGTGTATTCTCATTGAGCCTTTTCTCACTGCTTATGATTTATGAACAGGTCGTGGCGATAACAGTGTTTTTCTTACTGTCTATTGCATATTATGCCTTCTTTGCCCCTTTTCTTGGAAAGGACATCTTTGAATATGTGGCTATTGGTGTTTACTCTTTATTGGTAAGCAGTACACTGATTTTTCTGCGCTCTCCCCTCACTCTTGTGTGTTTCATATGGGAGATTCATTCTAAAATAGGGTGTTCAATATTCCTTCATTAACTTGTATTTAAATGTTGAATGCAGGCTCTCTCTGTGTTCTTTCTTTATGTTCGATGCACTGCCATTGATCCTGCCGATCAGGGTGTAGCGGTTGACTGTGACAAGTCATCCAAGAATAGATCAAAACATGATGAAGAGTTAGCAGGTTGGACTTTGAATGCTACTGGCATCTTTTTGATTTTTGGTTTATTCTTGGGATCAGATTTGTTAGAAATAATGTATAGGAGGAATAGGGCAGATTATACATTATTCAAGTACGTTAATAGAGCAACTGTATATTCTTGTAATTGTAATTTTCCTTGTATTTATGACTCTTTTTATAAATATATTTTTCTGTTGTATAATTCAACTCATTCAATTCATCCAATCTGTGTTGTTCTGTCGCTTTTTCAACAAGATTCAAATCATGATTCGTCATAAGCGGGTTCTCAGTACTTTAGTATATTTCTGGTTTTATCAAGCAGTAGTAGACCACCAAAATGAGAGAACTGCTCTGAATTTAATTATACAGCAGTGACATTTTTGGACTATGTTGTTACTTGTGAATGTCTGCACACGGATCCTAAATCATTTGAAACAGTTTTATTCAAGCATTTTTGTAGGTTTGGTAGAACCACTCATTTAGATTTTTACTTGTTCAAGCATAAATGTAGTCACTTTGTTTCTTACCTCCTATATGGCATATACAGACAGATGGTCATGAATTTATTATCTTAATTGATTTGACAACAATACTTGTTGGGAATATGTCGGCAGCAATTGATGATTTCATATGCCTTTAATAGCAATTTCAGTGTAATTTGATAGTTTATTTAGGATTTGCATCTCCTATTGCAGAACCCAGCAAGATACTAAAGGGTGAAGGAATGTCTGATCGGCATAATTCAAATTGGTGCTCGAAAGTTGGGTGTTTCTTCTGTGGTTTTCTTGTTAGAGAAGACTGCCGCAGTAATGAAGATATCATTCCACAGCAGCAATCTGGAGAAGAGGATGCTTTGTTCTGCACTTTGTGCAATGCTGAGGTTGACACAAGCTTTTTGAAAAATGTTATTCTGTTTTTTCCATACTGTTTCAAATAAAGCCAAATGGAGAAAAGCGAGTAATGAAGAGAAAATAAGGAAATAAAATTGTAAGATGGTTTCCTAGAATGCAATGGAAATCTAAGCAGATGAATCCAAATTTTACTTCCCAGAACTGCCATGATTATAGACAAAACAGAAAAATCTTTTGTTATATATATATATATATATATATATATATGTGTGTGTGTGTGTGTGTATGTGTGTCACTTTCTTGATGCTTCTGGTTTATTCAAAAACAACTACAGCCCTTTTCAGTAAATCAGTGTCTCTTTGATTTGAGAAAACATTTTCTGTTTTAATTTTTTTTTTGTTTTCATAAATAATTATAAAATAGCACCTTGACTTCACTTTGTTTCTCGTTTTTATATTTTAAAATGTCTAGTTGTAGAGTTTTCTTTCCTTTACATGTCTCACCATAATATTGACAAACCATTATATATTTACGTCTTTTCAGTTATATTTTGCAGGTGCGGAAGTTTAGTAAGCATTGTCGAAGTTGTGACAAATGTGTTGATGGATTTGATCATCATTGTCGGGTAAACTGTGTTTTTTAATCCCACCCTAAGTCAGTTATTGGGTATTTTTTCAAATACTCTGTTTTGTAGTGTCCTGTCTGAGGTATAGGTTTGCTGTCATACCAATAAAATAATGATGATAAAAGAAAGAGATCAGGTCAACATTTTAAATTCTCTCTTCCTTCCATTGAGAGTTATTGCTTGTTTGATCGTCTCCAGTGGCAGTTTTTTTCTTAAATGTTATATTGCCTGTAATACTTGCAAGCTGCAATGCAGACTGTAGATTTTGACAATAGAATTATCTAGAAGTTTACTATAGCTTTTTTATGTTTGGGACTTGAGATATGAGCAGCCATGCACTTGTCTTAACTTGTTTACTTTTCTTCTTTAACCGTTAGGTTCTTCAAATATTCATTATCGTCTACTTCCTTTCTTTTATTCAGTGGTTGAACAATTGTGTTGGAAAGAAGAATTACATCACGTTTGTGTGTCTTATGGCAGTGAGCCTTGTTTGGGTAAGTTGCATAAAGATGCTCATCTTGAATCTTGTTCTCCCCCATTTTTTCCGTTTTATATAGAAAAACCTTCCAGATTAGAACTTGTTTTTTTCTTACTTAATTTTCACGCATGTCACAGCTTATTGTTGAATGTGGAGTTGGGATTGCAGTGCTTGTCAGATGCTTTGTTGATAAGAAAGGTACAGAGCATCAGATAGCTGAAAAACTTGGAGCTGGATTCTCCAGGGTCCCGTTTGCTATTATAGTGGTACATTGGCTCTCTTTTTTTAACTCTCTGTTTTTATATAGGATAGGCTGAAATAACTTTACCTGACAAATGCTACTTTTGTATTTCTCACAAGTTCTATTTGCAGTAATGGTGCATAATTTGTACGGGCTTTCAATATAATTTATCAGTTGTTTTTGCTGAGAATTATTCGACATAAACTGAAAGTACTTATCATTATCCAATTTGAATACCATTAACTAGTTGAGCAGTTACCCAAATGATAATGTTTTTAACCAAGATTTTCTTCCTCATAATTTTCACGTCAATAAACTTTGAATTGCTATGTTTTACATAATTTTCAAACCTTTGACAGGCCATATGCACAGCAGTTTCATTCCTTGCAACTGTGCCTTTGGGAGAATTATTCTTTTTCCATATGATCCTGATACGGAAGGTATATTCACGAACTTTCCTCCTATTGACATGTGTATTCAAAGTTGACATTTTATTTTACAGGGTATCACAACTTACGAGTATGTTGTTGCCATGAGAACTCTAAGTGAACCACCTGGTCCTTCAGTTGATGGAGGTGAACAACAGAGTCTACCATCATCTCCTACAAGTTCAGCTGTCACTGCAATGAGTGGAAGAAGCTCCGTTGGAATGAGTTTGCAGTACAAAGGTGCCTGGTGTACACCTCCAAGGATCTTTATGGATCACCCGGTACTGCCATCTCTGTCTAATTGCCTGAACCATATGACTGCATCACCCATTTATGAACATTACATACAGACAATTATGTTGAGAGATAGGAAAGGAGAGTTGAGTGGAACAAGCATTTGCAAGACACAGTATGCCATAACACTTTAATAGAGGAACCCATTAAACTTTGGCACAGTATGTTCTATATTTTTTAGTTAGTATGCATTTCCGTGGTTAGAATTAGAAAACTGCTAGAGGTGAACAGTTGATGACACGAGTGGCGCATTCTTTAAAGCATGCCAAATAAAAACTGTCACAACAGCTACCATGCTTATTCTTAGTCTCTGAAATAGATTAAGTTCTTGTTTTACATTGATTAACTATCTGGTCATGGATAAATAGGATGAAATTATACCACATTTGGAGCCAGGACGGCTACCATCCACTGTTGATCCAGATGCAGTACAATCACTACCTGACAAAGGGAAAAAGTTGAACCAGCGCCCTGTGCGGATAAGTGCATGGAAACTTGCGAAATTGGATTCTAATGAGGCAACTAAGGCAGCTGCTAAAGCTAGAGCATCATCGTCTGTGCTACGTCCAATCAGTTCTCGACCTCATGCATATGACGGCGATCATTTATCCAGTAGCAATGTGAGTGGAAGAAGCAGCCCAGTTAGCAATCAAGGATTTCATAACAAATATGATACAGCGGGGACATCAAGGTTATCTCCTTCCAAGAGCTCATACGCTCCTAGCCAAGCGAGCAAGGATGACATAGATGTATCATGTCATCACAGTATGAGCAACTTCAGCAGTCCACAAGTCTCAAACCTGACTCCTTCACCAATGCAGAAGCCGAGTTCCAACAGAGACCATTTCAACCCCATGTATCAACAACCATCAGGAAATCAGTCTCCTTCATCAGCTAAAGAAAGTGAGGGGAACACGAATCCAGTTCAAGAAAACGTGACACGTGTGCCAATGAGAAGCAACAGCTTAGCTGTTTCAGATAATAGAAGATCATCGGTGTTTTGGGATCAAGCTGCCGGACGCTTTGTGTCATCCTCATCCTCATCAAGAGGTCCTGGCAGTTCCCAGATATCTGGAACAGAGTTATTGTACACTGGTCGATCTATATTTTTTGGCAGCCCCGTTGTGAATGAACAGCCAAATACGGGAACAAGAGTTAGCAGTTCAGTAGCTGGTATTCCTGATAGAGATTCTACATTAAGGGATTTTCAGCAAGGTAGATCACATAGAGGTGGCCAGCTCCCTGTGTTTGTTCCTGGTTATTCCCAGCAAAACAAGTTCCCCTAGATTGCCTCTCCTTCACCATTAATTTGTTACGCCAACTATTTCTTATCCTTCTTTAATTTAAAAAAAAATTCTCGAAACATGTTATCTTGCTCTTTTAAATGTCCGTCATTTGTCTTCTTTCCCAGGTTTGACTGAGCTTTCGTCTTTCCGTCTGTACAGACTAATGGATCACCACTCTTTTCTGTACAAATTTATTTGTCACTATCATTGCGTTTCAAGTTTCAAATCCAACATGCATATGCAGAGCACTTTATTTCTCAAATAACTACCTTTTAGCTTATTACTCTGTTTATTTTTATAAACCACAATTTATGCAGGCTATTACGCTTTATTTAAATTTTTAATGATTTTCTCCTCGATTAAAAAGCAATTACTTTGGTCAATAAAACAGAGGGAATCGATACAAAGATATAAGTAGGCATTTACTTAGTTAAATGAGATATTTTTATTTGGATTTTAATTTTATTTTAGATTAAAGGTGATAGGCGGCGTCCTTTCATGAAAACAAGAACATTTCACACTAGGAATGTATTTCTAGCATGGTATTGCAATCCTGTTTCCTCTTTGTTAATATATATTATAATTAATAATTCTTGCACATTACTTTATTAATAGTAAAATATTCCAAAAATATTTATGTACGTATTTAAGTTTTGCGATCATGTTAAATTAAAAGTTAATTAATAATATTAAGAGTAAAAGTATTATTGTTTTCATTTTCAATTATTCAAATTTAAATTAAGCAATGTTAATGATTTTTCAGTGGTACTTTATTTTGTTTTGTGTGAAAAGGATTTAAGAAGAAAAAACATGATTATGTTTTACATGGAAAGCTTTGATTGATCACAATTTGTAGGTCTATATATATTATTTAAAAAACTAGAGGCGGGGGAAGAAGTTAGAAGAAGAACAAAATTGGAAGGCAACAAATGGGTGTAATCGTCAGTTGTTCCTCTCCATTCATTTGGGCTAGTTGTTAGAATGTGGCATGCATGCATGCAACAACAACGTACCAAAACACCTCCATGAACACCTTCAACCATGCCACCCTCCGACCTTCTTCTCATTTTCATTTTCAACAAAAACTCTAATAATTGAATTCAACTCTGCACATCACAAACGCATTCTCAATCCTTCATTAACTGAATATATATGGCCGGAGGAGGAGGCGGTGACACCAGGCAGCTAGATCTCACGCCGACATGGGCTGTCGCCGCGGTTTGTGCAATTATCGTCGTCATTTCTATACTCTTGGAAAAAATCATACACAAATTCGCAAGGGTACTACCATAACAACAATGTATATATATGTTTTTCTTCAAGGATTCTTCATGATCCATGATGATCAATCTCCTTTTTATTATTGGTTTCAGATGTTTGAAGAAAAAAAGAAACATGCTTTGCTAGAAGCTCTTGAAAAGATTAAAGCCGGTGAGCAACCCATCAATAGTAATGTTTCTCCTGTTTGTTTTGTTCCTCCCCATCAGTAGTAATGAATATTCTTGTGTTTCTTCGCTGCCATGCAGAACTTATGGTCCTGGGATTTATTTCTTTACTTTTAACGTTTGGCCAAAACTACATTTCTAAAGTGTGTATTCCCCAAAAGTATGCACACACAATGCTTCCATGTCTTCCCCTTGACCAACGTCATGGAGGGGCTGCTGCTGCAGCAGCTGAACATGGAGCCGGTGCCGCAACCGATCCCGGAGCAGGTGGTGCAACCGAACATGGAGTTGAACCTGAGACAGATGGGGGCGATGAGGGTGAAGGAGGTGGCCATCGTCGCAGACTTTTATCGTATGATCGTAGGTTTCTGTCTGGTGATGGTGGAGGCCACAGTTGTAAACCGGTACTCAACTCTTCTACCTTTGTTTTAATAAAGAAGAAGACAATCTTTCTTTTGGTAGATAAAATTACTGTAAGAGATAACTTCAGTTGCAAGTATTCAAAGTTTAGATCTTGAAGTTGAAACCCTGAATAAAATTAAGCAACTTTATATCACGTAAAATGCTTTAAAACCCATTTTTGATTATAGTCTAGCATTTTAATACTTGCACTTGTAGTTTGTGAAAAGCTCATGCTACTGAATGTTGGTTGTGTAGGGGTACCTGCCTCTTATATCAGTGAACGGGTTGCATCAGTTACACATTTTTATATTTTTCTTGGCGGTCTTCCATGTGATATACAGTGCCATAACAATGACCCTTGGAAGAGCAAAGGTTGGTATTGATTCATTCAAGGAATCAACAATAGGTAAACTAATGGGGGAATCAGTTTTTCGTTTTATGAATGGTAAAGCCGTTTTTTCTTCTGACAGATTCGTGGGTGGAAGGCATGGGAGGCTGACCATATCATGGATGAAGATGCCTTGAATGGTAGAAAGCAATGAATCCTTAATAATTACCTAGTCTTCATAATTTTAACATTCTGAATTGGACGTGTAATATCTGTTCAGATCCTAGAAGATTCAGACTTACTCACGAGACATCATTTGTGAGGGACCACAGCAGCTTCTGGACTAAAACGCCTGTCTCCTTCTATTTTGTGAGCATTTATCACTGCCAACTCTTTTTCATATACTAGATTGTTAATTTATAGAAGGAATCACCACAATCTATTTGTGGCTTCATGTCTTGCTTTAATTCACTTTCAAAAATATGTTGTTGATCAATTTTCAGGTATGCTTCTTTCGACAATTTTTCAGATCTGTTCGTAGGGCTGACTACTTGACCATGAGACATGGATTTGTGTCTGTTAGTAATTTTCACCATGCAACATCAGTATTATGCCTGCACTGTTGTCTTTTTCATTTACTAATAATGCCCCCTTCATTTTTGCAGGTCCATTTAGCACCGGGAAGTAAGTTCGATTTTCAAAAATATATCAAGAGGTCATTAGAAGATGACTTTAAGGTAGTTGTAGGAATCAGGTAATTTTGACAAGTTCGCCATGACTTGGTTTTTTTTCGTTGTAGTAATTTAGCCTCGTGGAGTCATGATGTTAGGAGCATACTTTATTCCTGAATCCCTTAATCTTTGGTTTCTTCTAATGGACACAATGTGCTTTTGGCAGTCCAATACTTTGGGGATCAGTAGTGTTATTCTTGCTTGTGAATGTCCATGGTTTGTCTCTCTCACCTACTTATCAATTGGTTTCCCTATTCTGCACTCAAATTCTTACTGCAAGAAATTGGTGACTACTTTTCAGGATGGCATGCTTCTTTTTGGGTGTCTTTTCTCCCTCTAGTGGTGAGCAGACATACCTTCACTATGTTTAGATGAAAAACAATTAATAAGACTAATGATTGATTAACTTGAAGGTGATTCTTGCTGTTGGAACAAAACTTCAAGCAATTATTACTCGAATGGCACTTGACATAAAAGAAAGGCATGCTGTAGTGCAGGGGATCCCTCTTGTGCAAGTCTCTGACAAGTATTTTTGGTTTGCATGGCCTCAGTTAGTTCTTTATCTCATCCACTATGTCCTCTTTCAGGTACTCACCCTTCACTTTTTCACATATTTCTGTCATTATCTCTTCCTTTTTCAACACTATAAACGTATATGCATATCTGAGATCCTGAATATTGGAACAATTTCTCACAACCTGATGCTTGGTTTAACATTTCCAGAATGCATTTGAGCTGACATACTTCTGGTGGACATGGGTAATTAACACTCCGTAATTCCAATTGTCTTCTACTCACCATTGTGCATTTGATTGTACAAACCTTAAATCACTTCCTTCTGGCGCAGTATGAATTTGGTTGGGCATCTTGCTTCTACGAGGATGATCGTCTCATGATCGTCAGAGTAGCTCTTGGGTAAGTCCCATTTAACACTACCTTATACAAGAGGAGGAGGAACATATTCATATTCCTTCATCAAACATCTTGAATTGCCAATATTGCAGGCTGGGAGCTCAAGTGGTTTGCAGTTACGTCACACTTCCACTCTATGCACTCGTTACTCAGGTGCATTTACTATGATATTATGGTTTTTGTGATGGAGATGAAAAAGTGAGGAAGCAGAAGTAACTGTGTGAATTTCTTGCAGATGGGATCGACGATGAAGAAGTCAATATTTGATGACCAAACCTCGAGGGCGCTGAAACAGTGGCATAAGAATGCTCTGAAGAAGAAAAACTCAAAGGGACGCCAAGAAACTCGAACGTTAGGGGAGAGCCCGGGAGATCATACACCGGAGCATTCGCCGCCCCCGCCGCCACCCAGAGACACAGAAATCGTTGGTCAGACCGCCACCATCGTCAGCAGCGTCGATAACGAATCCTATGATAACCGGGACCTTCTAAGTGGACCGTGACACGTGTCAAGATCTTCTGTCACCAACTGACACGTGTCAACATCATGTCACGGCTTTGTTTGACATAGGTTAAATAGAATTAGTTATTTTGTTTGTTATACTGTAAATTTTCACACACTTATGTGTATAAAGATATGTATGCATGTATGTATAATAGTTATTGATGTGAAACAAGCGCAATTTTTCCATTTAACATCTAAATCAAAATTAACAAAGCGTAAATTAATATTAATCATGGATAATTAGAGAAAAGGGCAAACGGGTAATTTTAGCTCCTAGGATAATATAGCAGAGGTGGTGAAGCATGCGGCGAGTGAGTGAGCGAGCGAGCGAACGATAGAGAGTATTGGCAATGAGTTCCCTTTGCGCTTGCGCTTCTAATTCAACATATTGGAGCATTGATTATGGAGGAGCAATGCTTTCAAATTCAAAGCGAATTAGGTCCACGCGAATCGCCGTGCCACTCTCAGTTTCTTGTTCCAGAAGATCCACGGCGCTTCTCATTTCATCGTTGCCGTTCGCCTTCCTTTTCCTCTCTCCGCCGGCGGAGGCCCGACGCAACAAGAAGACAGTCCCCCTAGAGGAATACATCACAACTCGTTAGTTCCTCAATTTTCTTTTAAATCTCGCAAAACGAAGTTTAATTATATTTAATTAGCCAATAACTTCAATTTATCCTAAATTAAATGTGATGTTTAATTCAGCTGATGGATTGAAATACTATGATTTGGTTGAGGGCAAAGGTCCAGTGGCTGAAAAAGGAGCAACCGTTCAGGTACTCTTTGTGATATCTGGTTTTGGTTTTGTATTTCTTGTTTACTTTTGATTTCTAGTTCTCACTGACAGGTGCACTTCGATTGCTTATATCGCGGAATCACAGCTATATCCAGTCGGGAATCTAAACTCCTAGCCGGAAATCGTAGCATTGCTCAGGTTTTTTTCTAACCTTTTTCTCTCTCTAATTTTTTTGGCTCGTTGCTTTTACTTTACTTGGTGGTGCTGATGCGTGCGTGCTTTGTTCTGTTAAAGCCGTACGAATTCAGGGTGGGAGCTCCACCGGGAAAGGAAAGGAAACGTGAATTTGTTGACAATCCGAATGGATTATTCTCTGCCCAAGCAGCACCCAAACCTCCACCTGCTATGTATACGATAGTGGAGGGAATGCGAGTTGGTGGAAAGGTGACTCTAACATCATTTCTATGCTCCTGTTTTGTTGTACTCATTCATCTGAAACTGTTATATTTCCTTTTATGTTCTTGTTTTAATGGTTGCAGCGAACTGTTATTGTTCCTCCTGAAAATGGGTATGGACAAAAGGGAATGAACGAGATTCCGGTAATTCCCTCTTTTGGTTTTCTTACTTGTTTAATTAATTAACCTTCTCTTGTGAATCAAATGTCAGTCTTTTCTAAAGATATGTTTCTATTGAAATTTCCAGAGGGGAAGAACAGAAAAGAATTATAAATTAAAATTAGTTTATGCATCTAGAAAGTTATTACAAAAGAACTGTTTTAAATTTGTTTATGCATAAATTGATTTTAATTTATAAAAAAATCTGTTTTCTTCTTCTAAAAGTTATACAGGAGATAGTTATCTAAACGGACTTTAACTAAACATATATATATCCAGTGGTTTGTAGGAAGAGCATGGTCGTTAAAATTGTATTGCCAAATCGTCACGCTCACCTGAATCTTGATTGAAAACTTTACTGATGATCTGGTCCTGAACCCTATTGTTTATGTAGTCCCATCTTACTTATCTATTAGAGTCTATGGATACAAAGTCAGAAGTATTTCTTAGAGTTTATCTATCCGAAATCCAGCAAAAAAAACTCTAAAAAACACTTCTAGCTTATACCCAACAGGTCCTATGTTTAGCCTACAAGATGTGCTTGTTAAAAGTTTTTTATGATGTTGCAGCCTGGAGCTACATTTGAACTAAATGTTGAGCTTCTGCAAATTGTAGCTACGTGAAGACTAGAGTGAGCTCGACTCCATTCTTAGAAGCTGTTGATATTTAACTCCAGAATTTGTACTTTATGAGGCTGCGGCTATTTTATTCTCATCTTTTAATTAGTCTTTTACCCTTTGTTAGAAAAGAGGGAGACACGATAGAGAAGAATTCTTTTTTTTTTTGGAGAAAATGAAGAAAAAAGGACTTTTATAAACACAAATATCTAAGTTTTCTCACTCATTCTAATTTGAAATTCCCTGTTCTCTCATTATCTTTTCCCTTGAATAGTTTAAAATCGATATCATAAAAATTAGAGTTCAATAAATTTTAGTTTGCCAAGATATAATTTATGTTTTTCGAGTACTCAATAAACATGAATATATATATTTTTTCAAGAGTTTAAACTAAATTTTTATAACTTGTTGTGTAGGCAATATGAAAAAAAAAAAATTATTAGGTATTTAAAACAAAAGCAGGTAGTACTAAAATTTGTTTAAGGAAAAAATTTAAGTGTCTTTGATACTCATCATCTAATAAAAATGTTATTTTGATCTTAAAATACTAATCTTTAATCGATAATATTGACACGTAAAACTCTAGAGAGATATTTGTAGATATATTAACATGTGACACTTTGAATATTAACATGACAATACCATTAATTCAAGATTAATAGAGTGTAATGATCAATTAACATGTTTATTAAGTGTTGTGTATAAAGAATACCGAATAACTTTGAAAATATTTATATTTGAAAACGTTTTTCTATTATATTTGTAATTATTTATTATAAATTTGTTATATAAATAAACATTTATCTTAAGCATTGTGCTTGTTAAATACAAGCTCATTGTAAATTTAAATTGTAATTTTATAGTAAAATATATTTATTTTCTACAAATTTTATTGTAACACAAGTTTTATTTTAACAATATTATTTATTAATTTTGTAAGAGAGCTTAATAAATTTGCGTTGTCAATATGATATTCTTCACGCGGTCAATTTATTAAAAAAACTAACATTGTTACGAATTTCAGTTTAACAAACTTTAAGTTGTCAGTGCATGTTTTTTTATATTTTTTTAATCATAATATAATTATATATTAGAAATATTCATTTATAATATTTGTCTTTATTGAAAATAAAAATTATTTTATTTTATGTTAATGCGCAAATCAAATTACCAATTAAAATTATAGATATCCAGTATGATAAAACTAAACTTCGTTATGATGTCTTACCATAACTTTAATTTGGTAACACGCATATTTATGGTAATAAAACTTAAACCTAAATCTCGGTAAAAATTATAGAAGTTCTTCCTACAATTTCAATAACTTATACATTTTTTTTAAACGATGTTTTACATATTTAAATCAATGATATAAATATAATTTAAAATATAAAATTCATTAATTACTTTATTAAAATCCATTTTATAATAGTTTTATTCATATTCTTAATATTACTTTTTAATTAATAATATTATCTCGTGAAACTTTAATTGTAATAGTAGATTCAGTTTGTTATTTTACTTTTACTATTATTATTATTATTATTTACACCAGAGACAGTGCAAAGTGGTAAATTACTCGCTAACAGTTAAGTTGAACAAGAAAAACATTAGAGTCTTGTGGCTGTTTGGTCCCAGACGCAGCTAATGAGTTGAAGCAGCAGTGGCAGAAGAAGGAGAAGAAGAAGAAAACAATGAAAAGAGGCATCATGAGGTTGAATCTGTTTCCGCTTCTCTTTGCATTTGCCTTTCTGTCTGCGCCCGTGCTTTCTGCTTCGGATCTGATCCTCGCCAAGGTTGACCGTCGTGTAAGTCTCTTCACATTCTCTTTTCTCTTCTCCTTTTAGGGTTTCGATCTCGCTTCGTTTACGCTTTCTCTTTTCTTCACTGCGGTTACAATAGCTGAGCCTCATAACACTCCCAAGGGTTTCGGTTTCGGTTTCACATTACCGATCAAATTTTCTTCGATCTACGTTATTTATATATCTCTTGCCCTATTCTGTTCAATTTATGCATATGTTTAATGTGGATTATGTAATAAAAAACACGGTTTACACTCGCTGACGCAGAATCAGAAATACATCCCGAGACATGAATGACTTCTTTTACTTGCTTTCCTTTGTAGAATTTGAATTTAGGATTCGGTACTGTTTGTTTTCTTCAGTACCTGTAAATGTTCAGTTCTCTGTATCTAATAATTGTGGTGTGTCCTTCTTCGGTCAATTTTTTGTGTTTGCAGATTGATCTCACATCACAAATTGTGCGCATCACTACTTCCCTAAAGGTGCTCAAAAAATCATTCATTATCTTTCCTTCATCTATTTATTGTAATTTCTTGAGCTTTCTGTTGGAGTTTTTATTCTACTTGTCTCCAAAACATTGTAATTTACCTTATTAATGTTTTTCATTTAAGCTGAACTGTATGGTAAGTGGGTAAATGAAAACTTAACTTCTGGAAGAAACACAACATGAACTATAGTTTAGAAACTTGGACTAAATAATAAATGGATTTTGGATGTGAATTATTCTTCCTTCTAAATTTGAAAGAAAAAAATCTTGTTGAAGTCACTAAACAAATATAATTTCTCGTAGCTGCCAATTACCAAACCTTATCTCCTTTCATAATCTGATATACTTCTCATTCCTATCATCTTCACTTTATGACACTCTTCCTGTCCATTTTTTGCAGGTGGAGAACACGGGTTCTGATGTTGTGTCTGAGATTTTGCTGTCCTTTCCTGAAAACCAGGCAAAACACTTGGCATACTTGAAAGCAACACTTGTCGAAGGGAAGGGAAAAGTAAAAACATCTTCCGGTGTTGGCTTACCTGTTAAAGCTGTCCAACCCAATGATGTACCTCCTGCCTTGACAATTTACTCCGTATCTTTACCAAAGGGGCTTGAGAAGGGGCATAGTTTGATGTTAGATGTCTTGGCTGTTTTTACCCACATATTGCAACCGTTTCCAGAGAAAATCAACCAGGGTGACGTCCAACTTCTACTGTTTCAAGAGAGTGCACAATATCTCTCTCCGTATGCCGTCAAGGCCCAGTCACTCACTCTTAAGTTGCCTGATGCAAGAATAGAGTCCTATTCAAAACTAGAAAATGCTAAACTTCAGGGATCTGAATTAAAATATGGTCCATATGAGAATCTTCCCCCTTTCTCATTCTTACCAATAGTTATTCACTATGAGAATAACCAACCCTTTGCTGTTGCTAAAGAGTTAGTGCGGGAGATCGAAATTTCCCATTGGGGCAATGTACAGATCACAGAGCATTACGATATTATTCATGCTGGTGCTCAGAGCAAAGGAGAATTTTCTAGGTATCCTTGTCTCTTTTATTGTTAGTTATTTGATTGTTTTGTTAGCTTGGCGTGTGATAGTAGCTTGTTTTCTCCTACAGGCTTGACTATCAGACCAGGCCATATTTAAGGGGTGCATCAGCCTTTAGGCGTCTTGTTGCCAAGCTGCCACCAAGAGCTCATTCTGTGTACTACAGGGATGAAATTGGCAACATTTCCACTTCTAGTTTATGGGGTGATTCGAAAAAGGTGGATACTTTTGCATTTGATAAAATTTGACTGTGAAATACTTTTTGAAAAGCATATACCAAAACTAACTAATCTTTAAAAATTACAGACAGAACTGGAGATTGAACCTAGGTACCCTATGTTTGGTGGCTGGAAAACTGCCTTTACTATTGGATATGGCTTGCCACTTCAGGACTTCTTATTTGGATTGGATGGAAAGCGCTTTCTTAATATCTCTTTTGGTTCTCCTATCAACGAGTTGGTGATTGATACTCTTTTTGTGAAGGTGACTGAGTTTATTTTATCTTGACAATATATATTTCTCTTTATTTTTCATTCTTGTTGGTTGGAAACTTGGAAGGTGATCTTTGGATGGAGAATTTGTTACTGTCACTTGTGCAACATCACATTTCACTTTTACCTTTTCAAGCGAGGAAGACATATACCAGGGAAAAATAAGTTTCTTTATCCGAATATGAAAGTATCACTGTCGTCCATGATTAAATAATGATAATATAATTGTGAATTTTATTAATTGGTACCTGAGTTGTTAACAAGTAACCTGTTACTGACATGTGACTGTGTGAATAACTAATTGATCCTAAATTGGAAATGTTTTTACCAAGACTTTTTTTTTTTTTTTTTTGAATTTTTCTTTTTTTCTTTTTCTGTTTTTTTTTTT